>Ga0307469_10000140_pt1 | contig 27776 bp, 26 predicted proteins | sample atmos_gasesAM2C__FD_203084 | JGI IMG/M metagenome (GOLD analysis project Ga0307469, IMG submission 203084) | Hardwood forest soil microbial communities from Morgan-Monroe State Forest, Indiana, United States - atmos_gasesAM2C_515 | ecosystem: Environmental > Terrestrial > Soil > Temperate... | reverse complement strand
AACAGAGTGACAATACATGAGCTCGACTGCATACTGATGCTTGTAAGCGAAAAACTCTCGGAGGGCTGACCCTAGCTCACGCTAGCCGGCTGCTTGAAGGACGCCGGCAATGAAATTGACCAGGCGTAGCTCGTCGACCCAAGTCGCCTTGTGCTGCGGATCGACGTGAGTGAATGCCGGCGTGATCAATACCGCCCGCAAATCCCGGCGAGGAACTTCTTTTTCGAGCCAGAGGCTTTCAGCGGGCGGGATCACGGTATCTGTCGCGCCATGGATGATGAAAACCGGAACGCGAAGATTCGCGATTTGGCCATGAGGCGAGAGAGATGCGAGTTCGGCTGCATCGGCATGGATGGCGGCGAGAAGCTGCGGACGTACCAAATCAATTCGACGGGACATGAGTTCATCAACAAGTCGTCGCGCTGGGGGACTTAGCTTATCGAGCCAGGGTTGAGCATTCTCCGGCTCTTCCCACAACCAATACTTCAAGGCCTCGTGCGCGGCGGGGATGTCCTTTGCGTCGAAAAATTGAGAAAGGTGCGCGTAAACGAAGACGGATGCGCCGTAATCGTGCGCCGGCGCTGGGATTACGTTGCCATCTGGAAACTCTTCTTGACCCGTTGCGAGGAAGCGCGAGACGCGCTCGAGATTGTCGTATCCTCCGAACAGCACGAGCACGCGCATGTGCGGCGTGTACTGCGGGTCGCAGGCCGCCAAGAGCGCCAATCCTCCCGAGAAACTAAGCGCAATTACTGCGACGGGTCCGGTGCCGAGACGCCGCTCGAGCCATGCGGGCGACGCGCCGATTGTGGGAATAGAAGAAGCGTCAACGTGATAGTCGGCGAGCGAAGCGAGCACAGGCGTCAAGACCGCGAAGCCGCCGCCGGCGAGAGCGCGTGAAAAATTCACGAGACGTGGATCGTAGATTCCAAGATGGTGGATCCCAGGCAAGACTACGATGCCATGCGGTTTTGCGATTCCGGCCGGAAGGTACAAGCGGCCAGAGACGGATCCTTCGTTCGTCTCGACGAGGACATCTTCGGTTGAAACGGCATTTGTTTCAAATCGCAGGAGCGGACCGTTCGCTTGCGGATCGATGAAACGCGTCAGAAGAGCATGGCCTCTTAGTTCGTAGCGCAGTTGGTTGATTCCAAGAAGTAGCGGAGGGATAGCGAGTAGCCCAATGAAAACTCTGAGATAAGGAAGAGAGCCGCGCCCTGACTTTTGTCGAGTGATGCTGACTTCCGGCCGGGCTTCATCTGTGGCCATCGGCTTGGGTTGTACCTTTTCGAACGGGGAAGCGATAGCGATCAGGAATCGCTAGACGGATCTCACGGCATTCAATCCGAGGGCTTCAACATAGAACCGGTTCACGTACTCTTTCACCATACGCCGAGTGCTGAACTGCGGGGCCACACGCTTGATCGATTCTTTCATCACTTGAACAAAATCATGTGGAATCTCATCGTCGGCTCGCCGGTAATACATGGGAATTACTTCATCCTCGAGTAGACGATAGGCCGCGTCGGCATCTGACGGCGTGCGGTCGCCCTCGATGTCTCCGCCGCCGAAAGCCCAGCCGTCCTTGCCGTTGTACCCCTCAATCCACCAACCGTCCAGGATCGAAACGTTAGGCACGCCGTTCGCGCCCGCTTTCATCCCGCTGGTTCCGCTGGCTTCGAGCGGAGGAATCGGATTGTTAAGCCAGACGTCAACGCCTCGAACCATTCGCTGAGCGAGCCGCTGATCGTAGTTTTCGACAAATGCGATCCGCGCACCGAATTCGGGATTTTGCGCCAGCTGAAAGATCTTTTGAATCAACCGCTCGCCTTCAACGTCGGAAGGGTGCGCTTTCCCGGCAAAAATGATCTGGGCCGGTCGCAAAGGATTCGTCAGCAGGCGCTTCAGGCGTTCCAAATCGTGCAGAAAGAGATCGGGACGTTTGTAAGCAGTAAAACGACGCGCGAATCCAACGGTGAAAATCTCCGGATCCAGCAACGCTCCGCAGGCGATGATACTCTCCGCGCGTGCTCGCTTCTTTTGCCAGCGCTGCCGCGCCCGGTCGTTGACTTCCGAAATTAGAAGCGCTTTTAATTTTCGCCGCAGTCTCCACAACTCCACGTGCGGAATCCGTTCCACGCGTTCCCAGATACCGGGCCGGTCCTGATCGTTCACCCAGTTGGGGCCAACGTAACGGTCGAGCAGCGGCTGGAGCCAGATCGGGTCCATCCATGTCAGCAAATGCACACCATTGGTGATGGCGACAATGCCCGTTTCGTCTGAAGACTTCTCTTTACTTGAGAAAACGTCCGCCCACATTTTTCGAGAAACTTCGGCGTGTTTTTTGCTGACCGCGTTGCAGAATTTGCTCATTCGGAGAGCGAAAACGGTCATATTGAAGCCGGCCCCAGGATCAGATGGGTTAACGCCAAGCTGCAGCAGCGCATCGCGGTTAGCGCCAAAGCGATTGTAAAAATTGGCGAAGTATTTTTCGAAGAGCGAAAATGGAAACACGTCCGTGCCCGCTGGCAGCGGGGTGTGCGTCGTGAACACCGAACTCATCCGCACTTGCTCGAGAGCGTCCTGGAATTTCGTGCCAGAATCCACCAGTACGCGGAGGCGTTCCAGTATTGCTAGCGCCGCATGTCCTTCGTTGATATGAACCGCGGCAGGCCGGATGCCGAGCGCCTCGAGGACGCACATGCCTCCCATTCCCAGCACAATTTCCTGCCGCAAGCGCTGCTCCGGATCGTTAGTGTAAAGACGATTCGCGATCGCTCGATCCCACGGCTGATTGCTTTCGATGTCCGTATCCATTAAATACACGGGGACGCGGCCAATGTCGGCTCGCCACACCAGCACGTCGACCGGCGGATCGAATAGCGGGACTCGCACGCGCAGGTGCGCGTTGTTTGCATCTAGAACGGGCTTGATCGGATCGTAGGTTCGGTCGAGTTTTTTTTGCTCATCCTCCTGCCACCCATCATCACGAAGGTTTTGCGTGACGTAACCCCTCGAATAGATCATTCCGACCGCGACGACCGAAACGGCAAGGTCGCTGCACTCTTTAATGTAATCGCCTGCCAGCACGCCCAATCCGCCAGCGTAGAGGGGAAGCGATTCGTGAAATGCGTATTCGGCCGAAAAATAAGCAAGAGGCGCATTCCCTCTTCCGTGCTCGCTTGTAAACCAGCCCGTTTGCGTGCCAACCTCCCCGTCAAACTCGTCCATCACTGCATCGTAGCGCTCCAGAAAATCTGAATTGCGGGCGGCCGCTTGCAGTGTCTCCTCCGGAAGCATCGCCAGCATGCGAAGCGGATTGTGACCGCTCTCGCGCCAGGCCTGCACGTCCAAGGCCGGAAACATCTCGCGTGCCGCGCGGTGCCAGCTCCACCACAGGTTATATGCGAGTTTTTCGAGTCCGCGTATTCGTTCCGGTAAGTTAGGAAAGCGGGGGAAGGAGCTTAAGTTTTGTTCCATTATGAGCGGTTGTGGCCCTTTCGATTTTTACTCCTAACTATACTCACAAAGCATCCTCCTTCGGTCAACGAGGGATTCAACATCGAAATGCCAGAAGTGCACGGTAAGGTCACGTTGTCTTCGGCGAGATGCACAAAGCCGCGCCGCCAGCAACACCCGAGTCTTCTCCATAGTGTGCGCGGACGAGAGGAATTTCGCCACACCGTGAATTGACGCACCATTTCGCTGTTTGCTGGTGCATGCGCCCGAACCATCCTGCGATCAATTCGCCCATCCCCCCGCCCACCACGATCACATCGGGATCGAAAAGATCGATCATGTTGCCAAGCCATATCGCGAGTAGGTCAGCGGTTTCTTCCAAGAGTGCGGTCGCAAGTGGATCACCGCTGTGCCAAGCTTTCGCCACGATTTCTGCCGTCACGGCGTCTGGATCGCCGCCCGCGAGAGCGAGCAATGTTCTGGCTTCAACGCCTCTGGCCGCAAGCCTCTCTCGCGCTCGGTGCGCGAGAGCCGGTCCTGCCGCTAGCGCTTCAATGCACCCCCGTTTGCCACAGGGACATAGCGGCCCGCGATAGTCGATCGAAACGTGTCCGCCTTCGGCAGCCGCTCCTGTGCGTCCGTGGTAGATGGAGCCGTCGAGTACAAGTCCCGTGCCGATGCCCGTGCCGATCGTGACGTAAAAAACTGACGGATATCCGGTACCGGCGCCCCAGCGCGCCTCTGCAAGAGCCGCCGCATTCGCGTCGTTATCGAGCAGTGTTGGCAACCCACGAGATCTCTTAACCTCATCGACAAGAGGGAAATTGCGCCAGCAAGGCAGATTCCCGGGATTTACGACGATGCCGCGCAACGGATCGACGGGCCCGGGACTTACGATTCCAATGCCAGCGATCGAGGTTTTACGGGCCGGTTCTGCGCTCAACGCGGCATCGATGGCCTCTTCGACGGAGCGTAATCCAGCCGCCGCGTCTTCGCGGCTCGTCATGGGTACGCGGACCTTCGACAGAATCTCGCCTCGCGACGTTACAAGCCCCGCCGCCACCTTAGTGCCGCCAACGTCGACGCCCAAATACAGTGGCTCGTTTGATTTCATCTCGCTTGGCTTTGATTATTCAACGGTTCTTCGCATCCGTCGAGTCCGGCGCGCTTGGAGTTTCGAACCGTGAAATCGCACGGGACTCGGGTGTAAACTAAAACCATGAGCGACAAAATCAAGAAAACCGATTCTGAGTGGCGATCGAAATTGACGGACGAGCAATATCACGTCACGCGCCAGAAGGGAACGGAACCTCCCTTCAGTGGCGAGTTCGCAGATACGGAGACGGAGGGAACGTACGTTTGCGTATGCTGCGGCCAGCCGCTCTTCAGCTCCGACGCGAAATATCATTCAGGTTCCGGATGGCCGAGCTACTGGCAGCCGATCGCAGCCGAAAACGTGGAGCTCGATCGCGATTCGAGCCATGGAATGACCCGCACGGAAGTTCTCTGCAGCCGCTGTGATGCGCACCTTGGCCACGTCTTCGAGGACGGCCCCCAGCCCACGGGCCTGCGATATTGTATCAATTCGGCTGCGCTCGACTTAAAAGCGAAGAAGGATAAATAGAGCGGCAATTAGTTCCCACTCGACTGAGCAAAGGCCTGCTACCTAACGTCCCGATACGCAGGGTTTCTCAGTGATCGAAGAAAATAACCTGGGGGTGCTTGTCTATCGAGTCCGTGGATATCGCTCGAATCTTGCTGGGTGACGCAACGTAAATCGCGAGATTCGTAGGAATGCCTACTGGCGTGTTAGTCGCCATCGTACCCTGCCCGCTTGATCCCACGGCATAGTTCCCCACGAAAGCTTGGGCTGGATTCTGCCCCGAGGAGTCCACCTCGTCCACCACTCCCTGCATGGTTCCGGTGCCATTCGCTGTTGTTTGGCCGATGATACTGCTGACAGAATTGTCTGCCGGTGCCGGAGCGCTCAATGCGTAGCTGCCCATCACCGACGCGGCGGTGAAAGGACCGCCGGTCTGATTTTCGAGCAAGCCTACAGTAGCGGTTTTATCCGAGCCAACAAGGAACCCTTGGTTGACGCCAGTGAGATAGGCTGCCGCCATTCGAGGCCCAAACGCGCCAAAGCCGGTAAATTCCACTCGCCCGTTCGTTGTCACCAAGTACGTGCCGGGAATCAACGCACCCTGTGAAATCGTGCCTCCGTCGTTTTGGTTGAAATTTACGGTCGCGCTGCCCGAGACACTCGAGGCCAGCAATCCGACAAACGCGCTCGCATTCGGACTATCCAGTCCAGTTCCGCTAATGACGCTTGCGCCGCTCAGCGCCATATTATCGAAAACCACGGAAGGATTCTGAAGGATCATCTCGCCGCCGATTTTGGGATGTGTTGCGTCGGTGGTGTCGATCTCGATCACGAAAAGATTCCCTGGCGACACGAAATAGCAGATGAAATTGAGCGTCACTTGGGCTGACGACGGGATCTGGAAAACCAAGGTCGCGGCGACCCGACCTGCCGTGCTGCTTGACGAGAAATTACCGGATGTTGGGACTGCGGGGCTATAAAGCCCGGCGTCATTGAAATCGAGGGTTCCAGGAGAGAACGTGGAAGCTCCGTCCGCATGCAGCACTCCAACCAGGGCTGCGGGCGCTGTCGTAAGATCCTGCCCGGAGAAAGCAAACGCATAGTTTCCGCTGAAGTTCGCAGCGGAGAAACTGCCACCCACTTGCGGCTTGATGATTCCCTCGCCGCGAGTGGGCAGCGGCGGTGGTGTTATACTACCGGTATCGTTTTCGAAAAAGCGGGCATTTCCCGCCGAATCCAGAACCAACTGATAAATCGCCGTGAGTTTCTGGTTGGTCAGAGTATTGGTAGCTGTCAGCGTCAGCGTTCCGCGTCCATCTGTTCCGAGCGTATACGTGCCGGAAAGCGCCGCGTTAATCGAGGCTCCGGACACCCGATTCATGTCTTCAGTGCCGCTGCTAATGTTCCCGGCACCGTCTGCGGTGAATTGTCCGGTTGCCAGCACGACGCCCTGCGTATCAAATCCGCTGAAGAAAAACGCGTAGGCCCCCCGAAGCAGGGAGTTGGGATTTGCGGTGCCCGCCGCGATCGAAATGCTGAAGCCTCGCGAAGCGGTGACAGGGACCGTTTCAGAATCCTGCACACTGAGCGTGAAGCTCACAGGCGTTCCGCTCACCAGAATCGGGGTCCCGGTGATTTGACCCGAGCTCGGATTTAAGGTCAGTCCCGCTGGCAATTGGCCGGAGGTGACGCTCCAGGTATAAGGCTGCACGCCTCCGGTCGCCTGCACGGATGTTGAATACGGCGTAGCAACCGAACCTCCCGGCAGCACGCTGGGCGTTACTTGAAGAGCTGTCAGAGCGCTCACCGTAATAGAAAGCGGCAATGGAGTCGTAGCGGTTTGTGGTGGGATAGCAGAATCTACAACCTGCAATGTGAATTGAGACGTGCCAGCAGTGATTGGCGTGCCAGTAAACTGACCAGACGTGGTGTTAAAGGTTAGACCCGACGGAAAATTGCCTGAAATCTTGGTCCACGTAAATGGAGGCACGCCTCCGGAAGTTACGATCGATTCAGTGTAAGGTGCATTGACGGTGCCCCCCAACAAAGCTCCGCTCGAAAGGATAGAGAGCGCTGGCGGCGCACTAATTTTGATCGTGTATTGAGGCGAAAGAACTTTGATTGGCGGATTCCCGTTGTCGGCAACCTGCACCGTAAAAGTGTTTGTCGTGTTCGCGCCCGTTGGCTTGCCGCTAATCGTGCCGGATTGGCTGATCGTCAACCCCGCCGGAAGGCTTCCTGAAGCGATCGTCAGAGTCAGGGGGGCTACTCCGCCGGTCACCGAGACCGGAAATGAGTAAGGAACGCCGTTTGCGCCGTTTGGTGGCACAGTCGTTCCGAACGTGGGCGCAATGACCACATCGATTGTCACCGTGGCCGTTGCGCTTTTATCTGCCAATGACAGGGCCTCCAATGAGACCGAAAGCGTGGCCGAAATGCCGCTGGGCGCGGTGTACTGAACGCTGCTGGATGTCGCATTCGTGAGCGTTCCGCAGCCGGCGCCAGAACAACCGGATCCCGTAAACTGCCACATCACGCCCTGGTTGGAGGTGTCGTTCGCGAGCGTCGCCATAAAGGTAAGCGACTGCCCGGTGTCGACCATTTGGGTCGTGCCGGGAATAATTTGAACCGTGATCTTGTTGGCGGAACCCCCCCCACCGCAGCCGGCCACAAGGGTAATTACAATGCACGCGAATGCTAGGAGTACGGGTCCGGGGAGAAGCTTTAGTCTTCGCATTCCGTCCCGTTGGTTGCTGCTGTTCTTGCTCGCAGGATTGCCTGTCATTCGGGCATACGACTTCGAAGTTGTCATATCACCTTTTCGGATGACTTCTCTGGTACGCCCGCTCTGGGATGAGAGGACTCCCCGCCAAACCCGCAGCTTAAGCGAAACAAGTTGAATAACAAAACGTTTCGGGAGTGTCAACGCACATCTCCACTCCCTACCTCTCGGACCGATCACCCGTTTTGACGCTCCGCTTGATAGTTCTCGCTGCTGTCCAGGATAATGCCCGGCATGATTCAGCCATCTGGATGCGTCGAATGATTCGCTCGTTGCCTGCTGCTGCATCCGTTTTGTTCGCTGCGGCGCTCTTTGTTCCGTTTGCAGCGCAGGTAGGATTCCGCTTCATGTTCTAGGCGTGCTTGGGCGGGAATTCGCCTTCCCAGCCAGCTACGACGACAGTTGCAAGGCAATTTCCGAGGACGTTCACCGCGGTGCGCGGCATGTCCATCAGCTGGTCGATTCCAAACAGGAGAAAGAACGGTTCGATCGGCAGGTGAAATTGCGTAGCGGTGGCGAGCACGATTACCAGCGACGCACGCGCCACGCCAGCAGTGCCTTTGCTGCTGAGCAGCAACGTCAGCATCATCACAATCTGCTGGCCTGAAGTGAGATGCAGCCCGGCAGCTTGCGCCATGAATATCAGGGCGAGCGATTGATACAGACTTGAACCATCCAGATTGAAGCTATAACCCGTGGGCAGCACAAAGGCGACTATGGAGCGCGGAACTCCAAGCGCTTCCATGTTTTCCATCGCTCTCGGCAAAGCTGCCTCGGAGCTTGCGGTTGCAAAAGCGATGGTTACCGGCTCGGCCGCCGCTTGCGCGAATCGCCGGATAGGAACCTTTGCGAAATACGCGATGGGCCACAGCACGAACGCCACGAAGGCCACAAGCGCAAGATACATCGTCGCGAGCAGTTTCAGTAGCGGCAGCAGAACACCCAACCCCATGTGGCCCACGGTGTAAGCGATCGAGCCAAACACTCCCAAGGGCGCTGCGAGCATCACGATATTTGTGAACTTGAACATCGTCTCGGAGAGACTTTCGGCGAAAGCTACCAGCGGTTTTCGTTTTGCTTCCGGCACCATCGCCAACGCAATTCCGAAAAGAATGCTAAAGACCACGACTTGCAGCACCTGCCCTTCCGCTACCGACTTCGCGATGTTCTCCGGAAACACGTTGAGAATCAGATCGCTCGCCGAGTGCGGAACGACAGCTTGCACATCTTCCGATGCTGACGCCGGCATCTGAATTCCCACACCGGCACGGCTGATATTGATCGCCGCGAGGCCAATGAAAATCGCTACCGTCGATACAATCTCGAAATAGACGATCGCTTTGATTCCCATCCGACCCACCTTTTTAATGTCCGCATGGCCTGCGATGCCTACCACGAGAGTCCCAAAAAGCAGGGGAGCGATGATTACTTTAATCAGCCGGAGAAAAATCACGCCGAGAACCTGGAATCGCATCGCCAAGGCAGGCGCGTCGTATCCCAGTTCGGCTCCCGCCGCTAGGCCAACGAGAATCCATGCAGTGAGCGATCTTCGAGTTGCTGCGTACGCAGCTAGCAAGGCGATGGCAATCCAACGCACCACTTCGAACGCACCGGCAGAAATTCCGGCAATGCCGGAATAGCGTGCGACTCCCATCGCAGCCGCGACGAAAAGGACCGCGACCAAGACAAAGAGGAGCCCACGAGTTGTAGAACGGAAATTCATTTGACGTTGTGGTGCTGGCGGCGAACGTTATGCTGCTCGGACGCCAGTGTCAACCGCGTGATTTGGGCCCCGGCAACTTAGCAGCAGCATTTGCGCATCTGAAGAAATTTGAAATATTACTTCTGAGTTTGGGCAAGCCTGTTGTCAACCTCGGGGAATTTCTAGTATAAAGGTCGGCTCTGTAGCAGCCCGGCAGTCCTGCTGGTTCCCATTGATACGGAAGCGTGAATGAATCGCGGAGGAATGCCTTGATTGAAGTTCAGGATCTGACGAAAGCTTTCGGCGAAACTACTGCCGTAGACCACATCTCGTTCGCCGTGAACAAAGGCGAGATCTTGGGATTCCTCGGGCCCAATGGCGCCGGCAAGACAACCACGATGCGCATGCTCACAAGCTTCATGCCGGCCACATCCGGGACTGCGCGCATCGCGGGTTTCGACGTTTTCGTCGATTCGCTGGAAGTTCGCCGTCACATCGGATATCTCCCGGAGAATCCGCCCGTCTATCCGGATATGACGGTTGAAAGCTACCTCGATTTCGTCGCCCGGATTAAAAGCGTCCCGGCGGGAAAGCGGGCGCAGAGCGTTACCGATGCGCTCGAAAAAACAAATATCACCGACAAGCGCGACGAACTGATCAAACGTCTTTCTCGCGGATACAAGCAGCGCGTCGGTCTGGCGCAAGCGCTCGTACACGATCCCGATGTGATCATCCTGGACGAACCAACCGTGGGCCTCGACCCCAAGCAGATCATCGAAGTCCGTCACCTGATCAAAAATCTCGCCGGAAATCACACCATCGTACTCTCAACGCACATTTTGCCCGAAGTGAGCATGACGTGCGACCGTGTGGTCATCATCAACAAAGGCAAAATTGCAGCCGTCGATACGCCGCAAAATCTCACATCGCAGCTCAAGGGTGGCCAGCGCATCCGCGCGGAAGTCCAGGCATCCGAGCAACCGCTGCGCGAGCTGCTCGCGCAGATTCCGGGCGCCAGCCGTGTGCAGATTGAAGCAGCGCCGGTGAAGGGGCACGTACTGGCCACGATCGAGGCCGCCGAGGGCAAGGACATTCGCAGCGCAATTGCCGCCAAAATCGTCGAGAAGGGCTGGCCACTTTTTGAGCTCAAAGGCGTCAGTCTCAGTCTTGAGGATATTTTCCTCGAACTCACCACCGACGACGCCGCTCACGCGCAACAACCAGGCAAATCGGAATGAATAAGGAGCGATGACCGCGATGCGAAACCTGTACGCCATCTATCGCAAAGAGCTGGCTCACTATTTCGTTTCTCCGGTGGCTTACATTCTCATCGGCGTCTTCCTGATAGTGTCTGGATTCTTCTTTAACATTATTCTCGCCTCGGCAATTCAATCGGCCTTTTCCGCCGAGATGCAGAGCATGCGTTTCGGCGCGCCGGCAGACTTCGACGTTCCGGGAGCGGTGTTGCGCTCCTTTCTAGGCCTGCTTTCCACCTTGGTGTTGTTCATAAGCCCTCTGCTGGCGATGGGCGTGTATGCCGAGGAGCGTAAACGCGGAACCATCGAGTTGCTAATGACGTCGCCAATTACCGACGCCGAAATCGTGCTCGGTAAATTCTTCGCTTCGCTCACGCTCTACGCGATCATGATCCTGCCCACCGCCATCCTTCTCGGATTTATGAATTACCGAAGCGATCCGCATCTTCCATGGCGGATGCTACTCGTTGGCTATGCGGGAATACTTTTGCTCGGCGGTTCGCTGCTGGCGCTGGGCTCGCTCATCTCTTCATTCACGGAAAATCAACTCATCGCAGGTGTCCTGACTTTCGCAGTGAGCCTGGTGATCTGGGTAATTGATGCGGGAAGGCGTGCGGAAGGCTGGAAAGGAGATCTGTTTGGGTACCTGTCGCTGGTTCGGCACTACGACGATTTTGCCCGCGGTATCGTGGACACGTCGGCCCTGATCTATTACTGCAGTTTCATTTTTCTCTGTATGTTTTTGACGGTGCGCTCGCTCGAGTCGATGCGCTGGCGTCGCGCGTAAGAGCCAATGCATTGGCTGCGTAATTGAGTGGAGGGAATCATAGGATGAAATTGGACCGGAAAGAGCTGGCGCGATTTCTCTGGATGATGGCAGCGGCGCTGCTGATCGCCGGTTATCTGCGCTACACGATTCAGGGCGAGCTTCTGCGTTTTAGCAAAATACTTTTGATCGGCGGCGGCGTTGTATTCGTCGCGGCGCTGGTGGTGGGTTTTCCGTACATCGTTCAATACTTCTCGAAGCGTTCATCGAAGCTCGGCACGAATACCGCAATCCTGACGCTCGCCGTGCTTGCGATTCTCGTCTTCCTCAACTTTGTTGGCTATCGCCATCACAAGCGGTTCGATCTCACCACGGAAAAGCTCTACACACTCTCCGACCAAACGAAAAAGATTGTCGGCGGACTTCGGAACGACGTGACGCTCGTCCACTTCGCGAAATTGCCGGACCCTGCGCTCGACGATTTGATGGCTGAATATGTAAATCTCGGCCCTCACGTGAAATATCAAGCGGTTGACCCGGAACAAAAACCGGACGTCGCGAAGCAGTACGGTGCAACGCACATGGGTGACTTGATCGCGGCATCTGGCTCTCGCACCGAACGCATCGAGCCGGGCGTCCGGGGCCAGGTTGGCGAAGAAGATGTCACCACAGGGCTCATTAAATTGACCCGCGATAAATCGAAAATGGTCTGCTTCCTAACCGGGCATGGCGAAAAATCTGTGAGCGACAGTTCGGATGCTGGCTATAGCTCGGCCAAGCAGGGCCTTAAGAAAGAGTCCTACACCGATAAATCCGTGAACCTTGTGGCTGATAATGGAGTGCCTGCGGATTGCGATGTTCTGGTGATCCCAGGACCCACGCAGTCATTCTTGCAGCCAGAAGCGACGATGATTTCGAAGTATCTCGGCGAAGGTGGCAAAGTGCTGATTGAGGCGGACCCGGAAACTGATCCCAAGCTCGGGGACATCTTTCAGGCGTGGAACATCAAGGTCGGGGATAACGTCGTGATCGATGCGAGCGGAATGGGCCAGTTGATCGGCGCGGGGCCAGCAATTCCGCTCGTCACAACCTATGGGTCGAGCCCGATTACGAAAGGGTTCACCGGCGGCATGACGTATTTTCCGCTCGCACGCACGGTCTCGATCGCCGACACTTCGAAAACCGATCCCGAAGCGGTCGAGCTGCTGAAGACGTCGCCGCGCAGTTTTACAACTCCGAATCTGAAAGAGAAAAAGATCACTTACAACCCGAAGACCGACACGCTCGGGCCGCTCTCGCTGGCCGTTGAGGCCAACCGCAAAGCGGGCGACAAAACCGAGCGGCTGGTGGTGATTGGTGATTCGGACTTCGCTTCGAACCGCGCCGTCAACGACTATCGCAACGGGGACCTTTTCTATAACACGATCAATTGGCTCGCGCAGGACGAGAATCTGATCTCGATTCGGCCGAAGTCGCCAGCGAATCGCCGCGTAAATATGACGACGGGACAAGAAGCGGCGCTGCATTGGCTCGATCTTGTCTTCTTCCCCGGCGCCGTGATTCTTTCGGGGGTTTATATCTGGTGGAAACGGCGGTAGGAATACCCGCTCAGCAGTTCGGCGGCAAAATCAAAAAGCAACGATGATAAAAAAATCCACTATGTTCGTGCTGCTTGGCGCGATTGCGCTAGGGGCCGCTGTTTATTACCTTGACTGGAAGCGCGGCCAGAAGGACGCGGAAAAATCGGTCGCGGACACATCAAAGGCCGCCTTCTCGCTACCGGCCGGCTCTGAAATTGTGTCGCTTGTTCTCGCGCGCCCGCAAGTGGCCGATGAGGTGCCGATTCATGTCGAAAAGCAGAATGGCACCTGGCAGATTCTGCAGCCGCTTCAAACCGAAGCCGATCAGCATGTCGTGAGTTCGATCGTCGAGACGATCGGCAGCGCGCGTGTCGAATCAAACCAATCCGGAACGCCGGATCGTCTCAAAGTGTACGGTCTTGATCCGCCCGCAGTTTCCATTGAATTCAAACTTCAGAATGGATCGCAGCACACGCTCAAACTGGGCAACAAGGATTTCACGAACACGTATGTGTACGGCCAGATTGATGGCAAGGACGTCGCTCTGCTGCCTACCGCTCTGCGCACGCAAACCGATCTGTCGGTGAATTTGCTGCGCGATCACAATGTGCTGCATATAGTGGAGAGCAATGTCAGCTCGTTTTTGCTTAAGAATCCGGCGGGCCAGATTGAGGCGAAAAAAGAGAAAACTTGGACATTCACGAAGCCGGATGCAGGCCAGCTTGCTGACGACTCAGACGTCACGTCGCTGTTGAACTCCGTGGCCGGAGCGCAAATGACGACCGTTGTCAGCGAGTCAGCGGACAACCTCAGCAAGTACGGCCTTGGTGCCCCGGCGATCACGTTCACTGCAACCAGCGACAACGGGAAAGCCGCGACGCTACTCGTGGGCAAGAAAGAAGGAAGTGATTATTACGCGAAGGACTCCTCGCGCCCCACTATTTTCAAGGTGAATGAAACCCTTTACAAGAAACTCACGCAAACTTACGGTGATCTGCGCGACAAAAAATTAGTGCACGTGACGCAAAGCGATATCACTCGTGCCGAGTTGCACAATGAAAATGGCACCATCGTTATCAGTCTGAAATCAGAACAAGATTGGATTGCGGAAGCGCCGCCGGACCTGAAAGGCAAGGCCATTTCAACCTGGAAGATTTTTCCTCCCATCACTAATGCTCGAGCCGAAGCGATCGTTGACCATCCGAGCGCCGACATCCAGACTAAGCTCGCCAAGCCGCTCGTTCAGATGTCGCTGACGGCCAAGGATGGAAAGAAAATAACTGTGAGCTTTACGCCCGTGATCGGAGACTCTGTTTACGCGAAGACCAGCGACGTAGCGACCGTTTACAAGCTAAACAAGAACATTCTGGCCGATCTGAATTCGAAGATATCGGAGTTTGCGATCGAGGATTCGCCTTCGCGCTGACGGTTAAGCGGCAGCGCCAGAATGGGCCAACTCACTCTCGCGCGGCCAGGTAGCAAGAAGTGTGACTTTTCCGTTTAGCCGTGGTGCGTAGATGTAATAGACGGTCGATCGACTCGCGACTTCGTAAAACCCCGCTCGCTTTGGATCAGGAGTAACCTTCGCGCCGCATGCCAGCACGCGCTTCAGAGTCATCACCGCTTCTAGACCGTGATTCCGAAGGTCTTCGATTTGCAGATCCCGCTTCTGGCACGGCATCATGGCCCCCTCCAGCCTTCTTTCTGTGCTCTCCCTCTGCTCTCTTACTGATACGCCCGGCAGCGTCCAAATGTTGCAGCCCTGCGACTTTATTTCGAAAAGTGTCATCAAAGGGATTGGACGCAGGTGCCAGCACAAAGTCGCACCCATTTTGTAGTTGATAGTGCGAAAGTTAACCCTCAATTTGTTACTTGCGCGGCCGCCGTGGAATTGCGATAGTCCCTGTCACAGCAGTCCCATCAGAGGAGCTATGGCAAAAACGACAAAGCCCGGCAAATCCAGCCGAATGCGGCGCGACCGCCGCAGAAAGCACCGCCACTGGCAGGTCACGATCTACTATAGAGACGGCGAGAAGTTTGCGCGCGTCTACATCGACCGCGAGAGAGCCACCCGTTTCGCCGAGCGCCAGAAGCGATCGCCGGTGGTTAAGTCCACGCGCATCATGGAAGTTGATTAGATTCAGCGCGACGTTCATCGATTCCGCTATTTTCGCTGCGAATCGCGCTGCGACGGACCCTTGGCGGCCCCTCGGTTCGTAGTTTGTTCAAAAATTGAGACAACGAAGCTGACCTCGCGCCTTGTCCGCCTATAGGCGGCGTGCTATAAATGTAATGCGCTCTCGCGGGATTCGTATAGTGGTAGTACGCGACCTTGCCAAGGTCGAGGCGAGGGTTCGATTCCCTCATCCCGCTCCAGCCTTCTGCTGCATTCGCGATTCGCTGAATTCCTGTAGTGTCATCCACGCGATTGCGGCGCTTGCCCTGCCATGCTAGAGTCTCGCAGCTCAACTCAGATGCTTGCATATCTCTGCGGCCCCATCGAGTTTGCTCAGGACGGCGGAAGGTTTTGGCGGCGCAAGCTAGCTCCGTTTCTTGTCGAGCAACTCGGCCATCGCGTTTACGATCCTGCGGAAGACGAGAACAAGAACCTCTCCGACGAAGAAGCTGCGAACTTTCGCAAGTGGAAGACGACTGATCTCGATCGTTTCCGGCGTGTCATCAGGAAAATCATCGCATTCGACCTCGATCTGATCGAAAAGCACGCTGATTATCTGATTTGCTATTGGGATTCGGCCGGTGCGCAAAGCGGCGGCACTTCCGCGGAACTTACGGTGGCGCATCGAAAGGGCATTCCCGTGTATCTCGTAACGCCGCTGCCCATCGAACAGATTAGCGGCTGGATGCTTGGTTGTTCTGATCGGGTGTTCGCGTCCGTCGAACAGTTGAGGGAATTTCTGGCGGCCCGATTCGCTCGCGAAAAGCAGACGCAGCTCTGGAAGCGTTGATCGTACCCGCTGCTGATGGAAAAAATTCTCATCGCCGTCGGGAGTGCCCGCAAACCAAAGGTGGAAGCCGTTCGCGATGCGCTTGCCGTCATTCGTCCGTTTCTGGATGGCAACGGGGATTGCGAAATTGTGCCGGTCGAAGTGGCCAGCGGGGTCCGGCACACGCCGCTCTCGCGCGAAGATTTGATGGCTGGGGCACGACAGCGCGCTGAGACGCTCGTTCACATCGCTCGCGACTCCAATGCGCCCTGGAAGTATTTCGTTGGACTTGAAGGCGGGCTCGACGTGATTCACGAAGACGCAAAGCGCTGGGTGTTCCTCGAAAGCTGGGCATATGTCGCGGACGATATGGGACGTGGCGCATTCGGGCGTTCGGGCGCCGTCCTGCTTCCGGAAGCGCTAGCCAAAACCGTGCTGGACGATGGAGTGGAACTTTCCGAAGCGATTGACGCGTTTGCCGGCGGCCACCGGATTCGCGACGCGCAGGGAGCGTGGGGAGTGCTGTCGCGCAACCTCATCACTCGGCAGGATGCGTTTCGGGTTGCGGTGATCAGCGCGTTTGCTCCGTTTTTCAATCGCGAAATTTTTTCCAATGCGGAGCGCAAAGCGGGAGCCTGAATTTTCACTTCGCGGTGTGTTAGCCTACCGGCAGGAGGTAGCGAGTGGACATCGTTAAGGGCAACATGGGTTGGATTGAGGTCGTGGTGGGGCCAATGTTTTCCGGCAAGAGCGACGAGCTGATTCGCCGGCTGCGACGGGCTGAAATCGGCAAGCAGCGCGTGGAGATCTTTAAGCCGCTGATCGACCAGCGCTACGCCAAAAATGGAATCGTTTCGCACTCCGGCCTCGAAATCGCCTCCGAGCTTGTCCAGACGGGCAACGATATTCTCGACAAGCTGCAAGCTCGCACGGAAGTGGTTGGCATTGACGAGGCGCAATTCCTCGGCGAATCCATTGTTGAGGTGTGCGTGAAGCTTGCAGACCTCGGCAAGCGCGTAATCGTAGCAGGCCTCGATACCGATTTCATGGGCCGGCCGTTTGAACCGATCCCGCGCCTGCTTGCCGTGGCCGAAGAAATCACCAAGCTGCTTGCGATTTGCATGCGTTGCGGGAATCCGGCGGTGCACACGCAACGGCTGGTTGCGTCGGAAGAGCTGATCGTGGTGGGCGCTGGCGGAATGTACGAGGCTCGATGCCGCCGGTGTTTCGAACCACAACTCGCGCACGAGAAAATACAGGAGCAAACCGAGACCAAGTTGGAAGATCAGAAGGAAAAATCGCGCAATACACCTGATACAGCGCAAGCCCGTGCTGCGACGCACTAAGGATTTATAATTCGCTCATGAGCGCGAGGAAGGTTGCGCTGTTCATGGCGGTAACCCTCGACGGCTTTTTTGGGGGCCCCAATCACGAACTCGATTGGCAGCTAATAGAAGAACATCCTGTGTATTCCCCGGCCAGCCGCGAAACGCCTTGCAACCAACCGCTCGCCGCACGAATCCCTATTCACCTAGAAGTTAAAACATCCTAAAATAGGCCCAGGGTAGCCGAGCCCATGTACTTCCGGACCACTATCGCCATCGCGGCCCTGCTTGCCATTTGCGCGAATGCGCCCGATACGACTCGCGCCCGGGGCTCGCTTCCGATCGTTTCCGATCTCGGTCCTCCGCCTAACCTTCCAGTTTCTGAGCCCGCGACGGAGATTTACATGTCAGTCGGCCAGCGTCCCGAACGGCCATCCGACCTGCGGCCTCAGTCGCGCATCGAAATCATCCGCTACGTCTCCGGAGAATTTGCCAAAGTGGTGAAACCTCTGCCGGCAGGAAAGAAGGGCTACAAGGTGCCGGTGGGAAAGCCGATCGACGACAAAAATCTGCAGACCGCTCTGCGTTTTCAAGGTATCGCCGCTCGTCCTGGTGATACGGTGCAAATCACAAGCATCGAGTTTCATCCCAAAGAAATCGTGGTTCAGGTGAACGGTGGCGGCCACAAGAAATTCAATCTTCGCGAACACCTACAGGTTGGAGTCGGCGGCCCGATGGGACCAACCACAACCACCCCGGCCCCAGCCCCGCCACCCGGCGGAGGTCTCCAGCCGGGAAATGGGGCTGAGCTAATTCTCGAATACGGCCGCGCGGTGCCGGATATGAGCGCCGAAGATCTGATGCACGATCTGAACTATTTCCTCGATTTTTCGAAACAGCATTCCGCTGCCGTGGATTGGGTGGAGTCGCTGCCGCCGCAATTCAAGCAAGCGATCAAAGATCACACCGCTTTGGAAGGCATGGATCACGAAATGGTTCTCGCATCGCTGGGACGCCCGGATCACAAAGTGCGCGAAACAAAGCCTGGCGGCGAGCAGACTGAGGACTGGATTTACGGCGCTCCTCCCGCTAAGACCTTGTTCGTTACCTTCTCCGGCGATCGCGTCGTAAAAGTAAAGCAATACGATTGAGCCGCGTTGACATTTTCTCCCTCGCGCCCTAGCATTCCCCGTCGAAGAAACGCCTGCCGGTTGTACCGACGGTTCGCATCGAAGAAGCCCCCGGAGGAATTATGCCAGTGAAAGTGGGAATCAACGGTTTCGGACGCATTGGCCGCAATATTTTTCGAGCGGCGCTGGGCGATCCGGCGATCGAAATCATCGCTGTAAACGACATTACCGATTCGAAGACGCTGGCGCACCTGCTGAAGTACGATTCCATTCTTGGCAATCTTTCCAATAAAGTGACGCACACGGACGACACGATCGCCGTGGACGGCAAGAGTTTCAAAGTGTTTCGCGTGAAAGATCCCGCAGGTCTCGACTGGGCTTCGGTGGGCGCGAATATTGTGGTGGAATCCACTGGGTTGTTTACGAAGGGGGAGGAAGCTCGCAAGCACATCCGCGGGCCGGTGAAGAAAGTGATCATCTCCGCGCCGGCCACCGATCCCGACCACACGATTGTGCTTGGCGTGAACGACAAGACGTATGAACCTTCGAAGCACCACGTTGTTTCGAATGCTTCCTGCACGACGAATTGCCTGGCGCCTGTGGCGAAGGTGATTCAGGACACTTTCGGAATCGTCGTCGGCACGATGACCACGATTCACTCCTACACGAACGACCAGAAGCTGCTCGATCTGCCGCACAAGGATTTGCGGCGTGCGCGTGCGGCGGCGATTTCAATGATTCCCACCTCGACTGGTGCGGCGAAGGCGCTGCATCTTGTGATTCCCGAGCTGAAAGGCAAGCTCGACGGCTATGCGATGCGCGTGCCGACGCCCAACGTGAGCGTGGTCGATCTCACGGTAATTACCGAGAAGCCTGCGACCGTGGAAGCCGTGAATGCCGCGCTGAAGCGCGCTGCCGAAGGGCCTATGAAGGGCATCCTCGACTACACCGAGGAGGAACTCGTGTCGGTGGATTTCAAGGGCAATCCGCACTCTTCGATCGTGGACTCGGGGTACACGCGGGTGGTGGGGAACAATTGCGTGAAAGTACTCGCTTGGTACGACAACGAGTGGGGCTACTCCTGCCGCTGCCGCGACCTGATCAAATTCTTCGCCTCGAAGTTGTAGACGCGTCCGGCGGCGAGCGGTTACGTGCCGTTCCGCTAAATCATCACCATGAACAAACTCTCGATTCGCGACCTCGACCTGAAGGGCAAGCGCGTTTTCATCCGCGTGGATTTCAACGTGCCGCTTGACGGCGGCAAAGTGGGCGACGATACGCGCATCCGCGAGACGCTGCCGACGTTGCAACTCGCGATGAGCCGCGGGGCTCGCGTGATTCTGGCCTCGCATCTCGGACGACCGAAGGGCAAAGTGGACGTGAAGTACAGCCTTGCGCCTGTTGTGGCGCGTCTGCAGGAACTGCTTTGCAAGCCTGTGGCGTTCGTCACCGATTGCGTGGGTGCGGAAGCCGAGGCGAAATCGAAATCGCTGCGCGATGGGGAAGTGCTGCTGCTCGAAAATGTCCGCTTCCATCCTGAGGAAGAAGCGAACGATCCCGGTTTTGCGAAGCAGCTCGCGGCTTTGTGCGACGAGATGTTTGTGTGCGACGCGTTCGGCTCGGCGCATCGTGCGCACGCGTCAGTGGTGGGCATCACGAAATACGTGCGGCAGGCTGCAGCCGGTTTGCTGATGGAAAAAGAGCTGCTGTATCTCGGCAAAGCCATCTCGAATCCTGACCGGCCGTTTATCTCCGTGCTGGGCGGCGCGAAAGTGTCGGACAAAATCGAAGTGGTGCGGAACCTGATGAAGCTCGCGAACGGGATGCAGATCGGCGGCGCGATGGCGTACACATTTCTCAAAGCGCAAGGGCTGCCGATCGGGAAGTCGCTCGTCGAGAACGACAAGCTCGATCTCGCGCGCGAATTGATGATGGAAGCGGCGGAGAGGAAATTTCAGTTGCTCTTGCCGGTGGACCATGTGCTCGCTGAATCGCGCGATTCGGCCGCAACGAAGATTACCGATATCGCGCACACGCCCGACAACATGATGGGCCTCGACATCGGCCCGAAGACGGTCGAGCTATTCAGCCGCGAGATTGCTGCGGCTCGCACGATCGTGTGGAACGGGCCGCTCGGCATGTTCGAGAAGCCTCAATTCGCGCAGGGGACGCTGGGCATCGCTCGCGCCGTTGCAGCGGCTACGCGCAACGGAGCTACTTCGATCATCGGCGGGGGTGATTCCGTGGCGGCGGTCGAACAGGCCGGTGTCGCGTCGCAGATCTCGCACATCTCGACAGGTGGCGGCGCATCGCTCGAATTTCTGGCGGGCGACAAGCTGCCGGGAGTCGAAGCATTGTCCAGCGCATACACCGTTGCGCCCACCGATGCAGGCGCAGGCGCGGCAGGTCCGTCAGCAGAAAAGGCGAGCTGAATGCGACGCCCCGTCATCGCCGGCAATTGGAAGATGTATAAGACGCAGGCGGAGACGCGCGCGTTCTTCGACGCGTTCAAGCCGCTCGTCGCGAATGCAACACACTGCGAAATCGTCATCGCACCCCCGTTTACATCGCTCACGGCAGCTGTCGAGTCCGCGCGAGGCATCGCCCTTTCCATCGCGGCGCAGAATTGCGACTGGCACGCCGAGGGCGCGTTCACCGGCGAAATTTCCACGCGCATGATTGTCGACACCGGCTGCCGAGGCGTGATCGTCGGCCACTCCGAGCGCCGCCAGTATTTCGGTGAAACGGACGAATCGGTGAATCGCAAGGTGAAAGCTGCGCTCGAAGCGGGACTCACGCCAATCGTCTGCATCGGCGAATCGCTGGCCGAGCGCGAAGCGAATCTCACGCAGGCCGTGCTGAAGCGCCAATTCGAAGGCGGACTCGCTGCGTTGACCGGAACGGAGTTCTCGCGTATTCTGTTGGCTTACGAGCCAGTTTGGGCGATCGGCACAGGGCGCACGGCGACGCCTGAAGTCGCGTCCGACGCGCATCGCTTCATCCGCGAATTGGCAGACGCCCGCTTCACGCCGGAACGGGCTTCCGCGCTTCGGATCCTCTACGGCGGCAGCGTCAAGCCCGACAACATACGGGGATTGATGGCGCAGGTGGAGATTGATGGTGCGCTCGTCGGTGGAGCGAGCCTCGATCCGCAGTCGTTCGCGTCGATCGTGAATTTCTAAAGCGCAGAGTATTCGTTGTTTGCTTGTCGCGCAAATTTTAGGAGATAGCAATGCCTTGGTGGGCTAAGTGGGGACTGGCGCTGCTGGTTGCGGTCGCGCTGATTACTATCGGATGGCGATATTCGTTCGTTCTGGTCACGCTACACGTGCTGGTGTGCTTCGTGCTCGTGATCGTAATCATGCTGCAGAGCGGCAACGCGGCCGATCTTGCCGGCGCGTTTGGAGGCGCGGGCAGCCAGACGGCTTTTGGGCCACGCGGCGCTGCATCGTTTCTTTCGCGTGCCACCACGTGGTGCGCCATTGTGTTCATGATGACTTCGCTCACCCTTTCCGTAAAACGGGCGCCGTCAGAAGCAATCTCCACCACAGGCTCTGTGCTCGAGCAGACGCAGAAACCGGCACCTGCCGGGAAGCCGGGAACGCCCGCAACGCCAGGACAAGTGCCAGTTCAACCCGCGCCAGCTCCTGGCCAGGCCCCGGCTCCGGCGCCGAGTCAGAATCAAGCGCCGCCCGCACAATCGCCTGCCCCAGCTCAAACGCCAGCGCCTGCGCAGAAAAAGTAGTGCAGGCTTGACGTGCCGTTGCCTTTCAGTAGCACAGGCAATCGTGCCTGTGCTTGCGTAGCATACGGCGTAGTTCGCGCCACCACCTTCTAAAGCTAACCCAACGAGTCCGTCGTTTTTCCTCATTTCGCAACGCACAGCCCCCGGCAACGTGCGGCACAGGTCCTTTGGCTCTCAGGGTAAACAGGATTGCCTGTGCTATTCAAAAGCAAAAGCCCCGATGCTCAAGCGCCGGGGCTTTCATTTTCAGTCGAGTTTGCGTCGATCAAATCTTGGTGCGGTCGAGTGGATTCGAACCACCACGGTATTGCTACCGCCAGCCCCTCAAGCTGGTGCGTCTGCCAGTTCCGCCACGACCGCTCACAGAGATGTACCTCACCTCTTCAGAGGTGAGGTTTTTGTGCGAGACACCAATTATCGGCCCGTTTCATTCCAACGTCAATATCTGCGCCGCTTCTGTTTGTTTGCACAGGTTTAGCAGCACAGGCGCGAGGCCGTCCTCGTTGTGGACGCTTGGCAAGCTGCTTGGTTCGCGTCTGCACAGCGGTGCGAATGGCGGAAAGCTCGGCAGCCGTTGCGCCAAAGCCTGCGATGAAATTGAGAATCTCTTCGAGGAAGACGGCGCGATTGAAGCCCCCTAGACGATGCAAAGCTCGCGGAATTTGGCGTGCGGGTCGTCGTCGGGCGGATGCGCGTCCATCCGAGAATAGTAGTAGCATTTCAGTAGCACAGGCAATCCTGCCTGTGCCGCAAGTTGCTAGGTCCCGGCGGTCGCGATGCGAGGGAAGTTCGGCTGAGTTGGGTTCGGTAACGAAGGGAACGCTCGCGCGATATAGCCAAGCGTTCAAGATCTAAGGTGTGGGTTACGTTGGCGCAGGCTGAAGCCTACGCTACTTGTGCACAATCGGCCTTGAAATTCGGTCGCGCTTAGATATGATGGCGTGTTTCGTGCAGTTTGACTGAAACGCTGATTCCCAACGCGCCTCGGGAGCAAAGCGAATGCGAACAAGGAAGTCCGAACGCGGATCGGCAGCAACTGCGGCAATGCTGACCATCCTGCAAGTGATTCTGGTCGCGGTCACGGTGTATGTGTTCGCCGCGACCCTCTACAACCCGCCACCGCCGATTAGCGAGGTAGGACGCGCCGTTGACGAGCAGTACAAGCTCACGCTGTGGGTCACTGCCGTTGTATTCGTCCTCTCGCAGCTCGGCATTGCCTATGCGGTGTGGCGCTTCCGCGACCACGGCCAGCGCTCCCACTTTTCGCGTGGCAACAATACGATGGAATTCATCTGGACCACCGCGACGATCATTCTGTTCCTCGGCCTCGGTATTCTGGGACGCCGCGCTTGGGCCGAAGTGCGATTCATGCCGCCTGCCGCGGACGCGGTTCAAGTGGAGGTGACGGAGAATCAGTTCGTCTTCAACTTCCGCTACCCAGGCCCCGACGGAAAATTCGGCAGGCTCGATCCCAAGCAGGTCAGCGCTTCCACGGGCAATCCGCTCGGCATCGATTCAAATGATCCGGCAGGGAAGGACGACATCGTCGTTCCCACGCTCACTGTTCCCGTGAATCGTCAGGTGGAGCTGCACGTCACGTCGCAGGACGTGATTCACAATTTCTTCGTGCGCGAATTGCGACTGCAACAGGACGCTGTGCCCGGGTTGATCGTTCCGATACACTTCACGGCAGAAAAAATCGGGCAGTATGAAATCGTCTGCACGCAACTGTGCGGGCTGGGGCATTCGCGTATGCACAGCTATTTGAATGTTGTGTCCGACGCCGACTACGATGCGTTTCTGAAGTCCGGCGGCCAGTGAGTTTGTGAATGGCGAAGCAATCACAAAGCGAATTAGACGAAAATGATTAGGCGAATCACCCGTAGCAAGAATCCAGGAGGCCACGAATGAGTTCGCACGCCCATGGCGCTCACGCCGCGCATGCGATGGAAGCGCCGACGGGCTTCATCCGGAAATATATTTTCAGCGTTGACCATAAAGTGATCGGGATCCAGTATTTCCTGCTGGCGCTAGCGGCAGTGCTCGTCGGCATCGTGCTTTCCGTGCTGATGCGCCTGCACCTGGTGTGGCCCAACATGCATCTGCCGTTCGTGAGCGGCGGATTGATGACGCAGGAGCAGTACCTTTCGCTCGTCACGATGCACGGCACGATCATGGTTTTCTTCGTGCTGACCACTGCGCCGCAGGGCGGCTTCGGCAATTACTTCCTGCCGATTCAAATCGGCGCGCCGGATATGGCGTTTCCGCGCCTCAACATGCTGTCGTTCTGGGTCACGTTTCTTGCGTTCGTCGCGATTCTCGCCGCGTTCGTCGTTCCCGGCGGCGCCCCGATCAGCGGCTGGACGGGCTACACGCCTCTCAGCGGACTTGGAGAAGTCACCGGCCCCGGTGAAGGTTGGGGCCAGACGATGTGGATCATCAGCATCTCGCTTTTCTGCCTTGCATCGCTGCTGGGCGCGCTGAACTTCATCGCAACTTTGATCGACATGCGTGCTCCCGGCATGACCCTGTTCCGTATGCCGCTTACGTGCTGGGGCTGGTTTGTGACGGCAATTCTCGGCTTGCTCGCTTTCGGCGTGCTGCTTGCCGGTGGAATTTTGCTGCTGCTCGATCGTTCGGCGGGCACGAGCTTTTTCATTCCCGCTGGTCTCGTCGTGAATGACCAGATCCAGCCCCATTCGGGCGGCTCACCGCTTCTCTGGCAGCACCTGTTCTGGTTCTTCGGACATCCCGAGGTTTATATTGCGATTCTGCCGGGCATGGGAGTCGCATCGCACGTGCTGTCTACGTTTGCGCGCAAGCCGGTATTCGGTTACCGCGCGATGGCGATGGCGATATGCGCGATCGGGTTTCTCGGCTTCATGGTTTGGGGACACCACATGTTCGTCAGCGGCATGAGCCCCTATTCGGGGTTCGCGTTCTCGGTACTGACGATGTCCATCGGCGTGCCTTCCGCCATTAAGACGTTCAACTGGCTCGGCACACTATGGGGCGGGAAGATTCAATTCACAACGCCGATGCTTTTCGCCATTGGCTTCGTTTCGCTCTTCGTTTCGGGCGGCCTTTCGGGATTGTTTCTCGCGCAACCGGCAGTAGACAACCTGCTGCACGCGACGTACTACGTTGTGGCGCACTTCCACCTGGTGATGGGCGTTGCCGCAATTTTTGGAATCTTCGCGGCGACCTATTTCTGGTTCCCGAAAATGTTCGGCCGCATGATGAACGAGCCGCTGGGCAAAGTTCATTTCTGGTTTACGTTCGTCGGCGCCTACTGCATTTTTATGCCGATGCACTGGGTAGGAATCGCAGGCGGCATCCGCCGCTATGCAGACGCCAGCGCCGTTGCATACCTTCAGCCGCTCCAGCCCGTGCACCATTTCATGACCATTGCAGCCTTTATTACAGCGTCAGCGCAGATCCTGTTCCTGATAAACTTTTTCTGGAGCCAAAAGAGCGGCCCGAAAGCTTCGAAGAATCCGTGGAACGCGACGACGCTCGAATGGATCACCGATTCGCCGCCGCCTCACGATAATTTCGCGGGACATTTTCCGAGCGTCTATCGCGGCCCGTACGAGTTCAGCGTCCCCGGCGTGAAAGACGATTTCGTGCCACAGAATTTGCCGCCGCAGGAAGTTGCGCGCACAAAGGAATAAGTAGTATCGGAGTCTGATATGCCAGGCATCGTTACAGACGAAATCGAGATAATACGCACACCAAGCGGCGGACGCGGCGGTTCGTCGTCCGATGGCAGCGACGGTTCCGGCGGTCGCGGTGGCGATGGCAGCGGCGGATCCGGTGGTAGCGGCTCGGTTCCTCAACGGACCTACATCACAGGAATGACCGTCGGGCTCGGCGGCATCCTGATGTTCTTCATGGCGCTCACCAGCGCCTACATCGTTCGCAAGGACATTCCCAATAGCGGCTGGCACCCGTTAACAGTTCCGCGAATTCTTTGGCTCAACACCGCCGTCCTGATCGCAAGCAGTTTCACGCTCGCTCGCGCGCGCAAACTTTTCAAGGCAAACGACCAGCGAGGCTTTCGTCACTGGTGGGGCGTCACGACGATTCTCGGCGCGTTCTTTCTGTTGGGGCAGATCATCGCCTGGCAGCAACTCAGGGCCGCGGGCTTGTTTCTGGCGACGAATCCGAGTAGCAGCTTTTTCTACGTTTTCACAGCGGCGCACGGCTTGCACCTGCTGGGCGGCGTGCTCGCGCTGACATATATCTTGTTTCGTCCAACGCACCGGCTCACGAAGGGCACGGCGTCGGAAGTCGGCGCGATGTACTGGCATTTCATGGACGGCTTGTGGGTTTTCCTGTTTCTACTTTTCCTTCTAGGACGGTGAATCGTGAGTGACACCGAATTCGAAGGCATAGTCGCAACGCCGTGGTCGGGCGGTGCGTCGCCCTTCGGCATCAATTCGAAAAAGCTGGGAATGTGGCTGTTCATCGTCTCCGATACCCTGACGTTTTCTGCGCTGCTTGTCAGTTACGCGTATGTGCGGCTCGCTACACCCGATTGGCCGCGGCCGTTCGAGATATGGCCCGCCATCGCGAAATCTTCTTTCATGACCTTCGTGCTGCTATCGAGCAGCTTGACGATGGTGCTGGCCGTCGCTGCGGCACACCGGCACGACGTGAAGAAATCTGTTCGCTACTTGATTCTCACGATGATCTGCGGCGCTGCCTTCGTTCTGATCCACGCGACCGAATGGGTCACGCTGTTTCACGAGGGGGTGACGCCATGGTCGAATCCATGGGGCGTGCCGCTCTTTGGCGGGACTTTCTTTGGCCTCACGGGCTTGCACATGCTGCACGTTACGATCGGCGTGGTCTACCTTGGGATCATCTGCGCCGGGTACAACAAAGGGAAATGGACGGCCGATCACGTCGAAGTCAGCGGCCTTTACTGGCACTTCGTTGACCTCGTATGGATGTTCATCTTTCCGCTGGTCTATTTGCTGAGCGTTAATCCGAAGTAGCGGCGCAGATTCGTTTTTTCAGGGCACAGTTTCAGCAGTCTCGCAGTGTGGAAAAGCGCCGTTGAAGTGAAAACTGAACGAAGGGAAACGAGCGAACCGATGACTGGAACCAGCGACTCGATGACCGAACCCGCATACATGAGGACGGAAGCCGTCGATGATCACCAGGTAGGCAGCACAAAGCTGTTCGCCTGGATTTGGGCGTGGCTCCTGCTGCTGACGGCGCTCGAAGTGTTCCTCGCTTACGAACGCGTCGAAGTGCACATCATGATAACGATTCTGCTTGGTCTGTCGCTCATCAAATCGGCGCTGATCATGTCGTACTTCATGCATCTGCGCTTCGAGCGGCTCGGCTTATTCCTGATTCTCGTCCCCGCCATGGTCTTCTGCATCTGCATGATGCTCATAATGTTCTACCCAGACAGCATCCGCCTGATGGACATGCGCCCACACTAATCCGCGCAAGGAGCGCAATTCGAT
>Ga0307469_10000139_pt1 | contig 27908 bp, 24 predicted proteins | sample atmos_gasesAM2C__FD_203084 | JGI IMG/M metagenome (GOLD analysis project Ga0307469, IMG submission 203084) | Hardwood forest soil microbial communities from Morgan-Monroe State Forest, Indiana, United States - atmos_gasesAM2C_515 | ecosystem: Environmental > Terrestrial > Soil > Temperate... | reverse complement strand
GGCAAGTTCGTGGACCGCGATCGCCCCGACTATCAGAGTCTGCTGCACGCGCAGATGGTGGAGTCGCTTGGGGAACGCTACGTGGAACCCTCGGAGAACGTATGCAGCTGCAGCTAACCGAAATTCACATCGCCGGATTCGGCGGCCAGGGCGTGATTCTGTCCGCCATTGTGTTAGGCAAGGCCGCGTCCATCTACCAGGGCGCTTACGCGACCATGACGCAGAACTTCGGTCCGGAAGCCCGCGGAGGCGCTTGCAGCGCGCAGCTTCTCCTCTCGGGAGAACCTATCCTCTATCCCTATGTCACCCAACCCGACATCATGGTAGTGATGTCCCAGGAGGCATGCACCCGGTTCGTCCCCGAAATGAAAGAGGGCGGCACGTTGATTGTGGAACAAGACCTTGTCCGCGTTACGGATATTCCACGACAGACCAAAGTCTACAGCTGTCCGGCCACCCGCCTCGCTGAGGAACTTGGCAAGCGCATGGTCCTGAACTCGGTGATGGTCGGATTCTTCACCGCCGTTACGCGCTTGTTACAACCGGAAGCGGTGCGCAAAGCCGTGGCCGATTCGGTCCCCGCGAGCTTCTGCGACCTGAACCTCAAAGCCTTCGAAAAAGGCTACGCGTACGGAGTGCAGTCCCTGGCAGAACAGCGCCACGCGCAGGAATTGGAACACGTGAGTTACGCCGAGGAGTAGGTCGTTGTCAGGCGCAGACCCTTCAAGGATGTTATTGCTACCCAATTCTGAAGGAAAGCGTGAAAGAAGGGGAAACAAATCCGCTCCGGTTGGGTGACCCACGACCCCTTGGTAGCGCCGGCGTCCCGCCGGCTGTCGCGGGGGCTTCCGGCCGCGCTTCTACGACATCATGATCGCTAAGTCCGGAGTTCCCCGAGGACCCGCGTGCTCTCTCAAAACTCACAGCCCAAAGCTCAAAAGTAGCCGTTACTGCACCACTCTTACCGTCATCTCCTCCGCCGGTTCCCCTCCCGCCATGGCCTGCGCAATGATCAACTGCCGCGCCTCGCCGCGGAACACGGGCAACTGCCTGCCGAACCAGATGGCTCCCACAATACTGGCAACCCCTCCGACCGCGACCGTGAGGGGAGCGCCCATACGATCCGCCATTGCTCCCCCGAGCAGCGCCCCGAACGGCGCCATGCCCATGAACATCATCGAGTACAGCGCCATCACCCGTCCGCGGAGCGCATCCGGCACCATGGCTTGAATCAGCGTATTGGAGCAAGCCATTTGGAGCATGATGAAGAATCCCACCGGAATCAGCAGCACCGCCGACAGCCATAACAATTTCGAAAACGTAAATGCAATGAGGCTGAAGCCGAACCCCGCGCAACAGATCGATACCAGCCGGCCCAGTCCTTTCACGCCCGTGCGCATCGCCAGCGTCAAAGCTCCCAAAAGCGCACCAATGCCGGTGAACCCCATCAAAATTCCCAAGCCTCGCGCTCCCGAGTGAAGCACGTGATCCGCGAACACTGGCATCAAGACTGTGTACGGCATCCCGACCAGACTCACCAACCCGAGCAACAAGAGAAGTGCGCGAATCGGTCCTGTGTGGCTCACCCAGCGAAATCCTTCGATAATGTCATCCAGGGGCGAATCGGATTTGGAGCGCGCCTTGCATTCCACTTTCATCATCAGCAACCCGATGATGACCGCGATATAGCTGATGCCGTTCGCGAGGAAGCATCCGCCTTCCCCGATCTTCACCAGCAAAATTCCCGCAATCGCCGGTCCGATCACGCGTGCGCCGTTGAACATCGACGAGTTCAAAGCGATGGCGTTCATCAGATCCTCGCGCCCGACCATGTCCACCAGAAATGATTGCCGCCCCGGAATGTCGAACGCATTCACGATGCCCAGCAACGCGGCCAGGACGAAGATGTGCCACACCTTGACCGTGTGCGTCAGGGTCAGTGCAGCCAGGATGAACGCCAGAATCATCGACGCCACCTGGGTGGCGATCACGATGCGATGACGGTTCATGCGGTCCGCCACCGTGCCCCCGATCGGCGCCACCAGGAATACCGGAATCTGGCTGGCAAAGCCCACCGCGCCCAGCTTGAGCGACGATCCCGTGAGTTGGTACACCAGCCAGGATTGCGCCACAGTCTGCATCCAGGTGCCGACGAGCGAGATCAGTTGTCCGGAAAAGAAAAGTTGAAAGTTGCGGTGCTTGAGCGCCCGCATTCCGACGGACCAACGTGACTGCTTCGGCTCCGGCAGGGACGTGCCCGGTTCACTGGCGCCTGCTGGGATGGGGGGTGCATTTTCAGCCACGATTGTTATTAGATGCCCTAGGAAACTCGCTAGTACCACTATAGCCGACGGTGCAGGTCTCGCTGTTCTACAATGCGAAGTCATGAAAAAGATGCTGACCGTGGCCCTGCTTGCCTCCGCATGCCTGATTGGCTGTAACAAGTCTTCGCCGTCGAAGGCTCCCGCCCGCCCCGACGACGTTGTGCAGCAGAAGCTGAAGGAACTTGCAGGGAGTGGCGCCACCGACTGCGGCCGCCTCGATATCAAGGCAGCCAACGATCAACTCTCCAACGCCAGCACGTGTGCCACCAAGGCCGCCGAGAAAAAGCAAGCCTTCTTTATCGCGTACGACATGCCCGGCATGAGCACTGGCGTTGCAGGTAATTCTGGCGGCCAGCTGTTCGCGCTGCAATTGCAGGGATCGGGCACCGGCGCCAAGTTAGAGAGTGGAGCGTGTCCGGGGGCTCTGCGCGTTGCACCCAGTGGACGTCTCACCTGCTTCATCCCCGGCACCATGGGATTGAACGCGACCGGCGCTGATCCGCACAGTGGAATTCCCACAACTCCCGGGGCGAATCCTCACGGAGGTGGCATGGGAATCCCGCAGCCCTTCGATACACCCAACACGGGAAGCGCGCCGCCGCCCAAAAAGAAGTAGCCCAGATAAAGAGCCGCCGAGATTCGTGTAGCGCCGGCTTCCCGCCGGCAGTCGTGCAGACGTCTTGCCCGGGTGAGAGGATCCCGCCGGCCGGGCGAGTCCACAGGGCCAATCGGCGGTCTATCTAGTGAACCCCTGCTAGTGAACCCCTGCCAACTCCGGTTCGCACGCCGTCTTGTGCACAACCACTCTACTCTCTTGCGCATCCACCACTGCGATCGCCGTCACATTGACGATCTCTTCGACCTCTGCGTCTCGCGACAAGAGATGCACTGGCTTGCTCATGCCCATCAGGATCGGGCCCAGGGTCTCCCCACCGCCGATCTTCGACAACAGTTTGTAAGCAATGTTGGCAGAAGCGAGATCGGGGAAGATCAAAACGTTGGCCCCACCCTTCAGGTGCGCGAACGGATAGCGCTGCTCAAGGTCGGGCGAAACGGCATCATCGGCCATCAGTTCACCGTCGACCATCAGTGTCGGATCGGCCCGGCGCAGCAGTTCAACCGCTCGCCGCACTTTTTCGCACTGGGGATGATCGGTGCTGCCAAAACTCGAGAAGGACAGCAACGCCACGCGCGGCTCGACATCGAAACGGCGCGCGGTTTGCGCCGTGCACAGCGCGATCTCGACCAAATCCTCCGCCGTCGGTTCGATGTTCACGCTGGTGTCCGCCAGAAAGTAGATATCTCCCTTGCGGGTGATCATCGCGTAGCAACCCGAGACTCTGTGCAGTCCCTCCCGCACCCGCACGATCTGCAGGGCGGGGCGGATGGTATCCGGGAAGTGCTGCGATACTCCCGATACCAGGGCATCCGCATCGCCCATGTGCAACATCATGGAGGCGAAGATGTTCCGGTTGTCGATCAATTGCCGGGCTTCAGAAAGTGTGACGCCCCGTCTTTGGCGCAATCGGAACAATTCCCGGATGTAGCTGTCGCGCAGCGGCGAATCTGCCGGATCCACAATCCGGACTCCCTGCAAATCTAGGCCGAGTTCGGCAATGCTCCGTTGGATGATTGCTGCATTCCCCAGCAGGATCGGCAGCGCAATGCTCTCCTCCACCAGGGTGTGACAGGCGCGGAGAATCTTCTCGTGATCCCCCTCCGGAAACACCACACTCTTCGGCGATGTCTTGGCTTTGTGCACCATCATGCGCGCAACCTCATGGGCCTTGCCCAGTCGCCGTTCCAGTTGTTCGCGGTACACATCGAGATCCACCGGTTCCTGCGCGACTCCACTCTCCATCGCAGCCCGCGCAACCGCTACCGCCTCCCACAACAACACGCGGGGATCGAACGGTTTGGGTATCAGATATTCCGGACCGAATTTAAGGCGTTCCACGCCGTACGCGCGACATACGGAATCCGGTACATCTTCCTTCGCCAGCGCGGCCAGGGCTCGCGTCGCGGCCAATTTCATTTCTTCATTAATCGCCGTGGCGCGTACGTCCAACGCTCCACGAAAAATGAACGGAAATCCAAGGACATTGTTCACCTGGTTGGGATAGTCGGATCGCCCAGTGGCGATAATGACATCGTCGCGGCTGCCCTTGGCCTCTTCATAAGTAATTTCGGGATCCGGGTTCGCCATAGCAAACACGATCGGCCGCGGCCCCATCAACCGCACCATCTCGGCGTTCACTGCGCCCTTCACCGAGCAGCCCACAAAAACGTCCGCTCCTTGCATGGCCTCGGCCAGCGTGCGCAAGGGCGTCTCTTTCGCAAACCTCTCCTTATAAGCGTTCATCCCCGTCGTCCGGCCCGCGTACACCACGCCCTTGGTGTCGCACAACGTGATGTTCTCCCGCTTCACGCCCAGCCGCACGTAGTGTTCCGCGCACGCGATCCCGGAAGCGCCCGCTCCGTTAAACACGACTCTCACCTGATCGATCGGCTTCCCGACGACTTCCAGCGCGTTCAGCAGGGCAGCTCCGGAAATGATCGCCGTCCCGTGTTGGTCGTCGTGAAACACGGGGATCTTCATCGTCTTCTTCAGGGTCTCCTCAATGTAGAAGCACTCCGGTGCCTTGATGTCCTCCAGGTTGATGCCGCCAAACGTGGGTTCCAGCAACTGGCAAAGCTTGATGACCTCGTCCGGGTAGTGGCTGTTCACTTCAAGATCGAACACGTCCACATCGGCGAATCGTTTGAACAGGACACCCTTGCCTTCCATCACGGGCTTGCCCGCCAGCGCGCCGATGTCACCCAGCCCGAGCACCGCCGTGCCGTTGCTGATCACCGCAACCAAGTTTCCGCGCGCAGTGTACTTGAAGGCATCCTGCGGATTCTTTTCAATTTCCAGGCAGGGAATTGCAACGTCGGGAGTATAGGCAAGGCTCAAATCGCGCTGCGTGCGACAAGGCTTGCTGGGAACGACTTCGATTTTTCCGGGACGTTCTCCGAAGTGATAGTCCAGAGTCTGCTGCTTCGTCACCGCCATGCCCAACCTCCGCGGAGTTGGCCACCATCCACTGGCCGCTATCCGGACAAGACATACCTCGCGGTCGCGGACTGGGCCCGGTTCCACATTCTTGGGCGTTTGCCCGGAGCGGGATGTGACATGCATCACGTCACACTGTGTCAAAGCCCGGGTTCGTATGCATTGTTGATTCGAAAGGGCTTTTCGATTTCCTTGGCCAGACTTTGCCGAACCGTGGATCGCGGGATCCCCCGCTTTCAGCCGCCACGACGGTCGAGCGGGCCGAATCTTCGCCCGACTTATCCACAGGTCTTTGTAAGGAATCGCTTACCGGACAAAAACGTTACTTCCCTCGCGCGGGAACCTGCGGTAAAGTTTGGAATCAATCTCGGCTCCCCCCAGCCGGGATATTGCACGCCCCGAGGAAGCCATGACGACCCCTGACTGTCTTGAGCGCCGCTGCGGGCAGCGATTCGACCTGCACGTCCCGGTTTCGATACGGCTGTCGGGTTCTCAGCATGAAGCCACCGGTTTCACGCAGGACCTGAGCTCCCGGGGCAGCTTCTTCTTCACCGATTTCCCTTTGGCTGTCGAGGAAGCGGTGGAAGTGACCCTTCTGATGCCTTCCGAAATCACGCTGGGAGATAGCATGCCTGTGCGCTGCCAGGGTACGGTGTTGCGGGTGGTCCAGCCGTCGGTGGGAACGAAACTCGGGGTCGCCGTTCATTTCACGGGGTATGAGTACCTGACCCAGCCTGCAGTCGAAGATGCCTCAAACTCCTTTGGCCGTATCTCGTCCTTGCACGGGCATGCGGAAGAGGAGTCCCCCAAGGCCTCTCGGGAAGTCCGCAGGATCGCTTCGTAGGCCTTCGAGCAGAGATCGGAGCAAATTACCGTCCAAGACTGTGAATTCCGCGCTGGAAGCCGATTTTCGGCCCTTTCGGTGCTTTTCAACCGGCTCTGTTTCGCTTAGAATATTCCGCGGTTGGGAAATTTTGATGTGGAGTTTCCTTTCCGCAAGTGCCCGTCTCGTTCGCTCAGCAAAAGTAGGCGTGTAAAGTTAGGCTGGTGGTGTTTTCGGCCAGTTACAAAAGTCACTTGGCTCGGAGGTTTGTCCCCCAATACCATGCAAACGCAGAGAGATTTCAGCGAGAATCAGGCCATGCATGGCATCGCAGTCGCCCTCCTGACCGAGGACCGGGAACAGTCAGCCATACTCCAGAACCGTCTGGAGAGTACTCACGTTGCTCGGATTGTGTTCAGCAACATTGGTTTTCCGCTCAGCGCCACCGATCCCATCGTTCGCCAAATGCAGGCCCAGCGCGCCGAAGTGGTGCTGGTCGATGTGAGTTCTGAAGATGCCCAGCCCGCCATCCGCACCATCGAGTTGATTCGCGCCACCACTAGCGATACTGCAATCTTTGCCATCGGCGAGATGCGCAACCCAGTGGCCATCGTCGGCGCCATGCGTGCGGGCGCGGGCGAGTTCATTGATCGCAGCACCGGAACCGAAGGCTTGCTCGAAGCTTTCACGCGCTTCTCCTCGGCGCGCAGCAAGAGCCGCAGCACGGGCAAGGCTCGCGTATTCACCGTCATCAATGCAAAGGGCGGAAGCGGCGCAACCACGCTCGCCGTGAACACCGCAGTCGCTCTCCAGCAGTTGCATGGGCAGACCATCCTGGTGGATTTCTCCCCGATCGGTCACGCGGCGCTGCACCTGAATGCCCGCCCGACTTTCAGCGTCATGGACGCGTTGCAGAACCTGCATCGCATGGATGCTTCCCTGCTCGAAGGCCTCATGACTTCGACCAAGGACGGCCTGCATTTGTTGGCCGGTCCGCAGCAGCCTTATACGACGGCTCCGGCGCCCGCCGAACTGGCGCGCCTCTTTGATCTTCTCGTCAGTCACTATCGCCACGTCGTGGTCGACTGCTCCGGCCGCATGGACCAGACCACGCGCCTGCTCTCGGATCTGTCCAACGTCGTGCTTATGGTGGCGCAGACCGATGTCGTCTCTCTCTGGAGCGCGGGCCGCATTCGCACCTTCCTCGAAGAAGGCAACGGACGCAAGCACCTTCGCCTGGTCATGAACCGCTACAAGAAAATTCCGGGCTTCAGCGAGGAAGACGTCGAGCGCGCCACCAGCATCAAAATTCTTTGGAAGGTCCCCAACAACTACCAGCTGATTGCGCCGGCTATCGACAAAGGCACGCCTGTCGCCGCGCACGATTCACAGGAAGTCAGCCGTGCGTTCCGCTCCCTCGCTGAATTGCTGGCGGAGGCGCCTGCCGCCGAAGAGGGCCTCGACTTGGTCTTCCAGCATCAGAAGGACGCCAAGAAGTCGACCAATCGATTGCTGATTACGCCCCAGCTCCGTACGGGTCAGTAGCCCTCCTTTCAAAGAATTTTTGAATCTCGGGCATCTCGCCATTGCTCCTTCCCATCTTCATATAGCAGCGCCTCAAAAAGACCTCGTCTGAGCTCTGCGTTGGGGTATCTCCCCGCTCCGATACAACCGCGGAAAATGCCATCTCCTGGAGTCTCACATGTCGGTGGGCAAGAATCGATCTCATGCTTTCTACTTCAGCAAACGTTTCGTGATCGCAGGCGCTCTGATGCTGGTCGTAGGTGCCGCCTACGCCGCCAGGCAATCGGCGGAACCGTCGAAAACGCCGGCAGCCGGTGACGCCGTATTGGAGGGCACATGGAAACTGAATCGCCAGGAAAGTGACGACGCACGCGAAAAACTGCGCGCCGCTATGCAGGATCGTGACCAGAACGGCCCCATGACGCGACCTGGAGGCATGGGCGGAGCGGGAATCGGAATTCCCGGGATCGGCGGCATTGGCGGCATGGGGCGTCCGGGCGGAGGCCCGGGGAGTGGCCGCGGTTCCGGTGCTGGATCGGAAAACCAGCGCGAACAGATGAGTGAACTGGTCCGGGTTTCGGACGAGCTCAAGATTGTGCAAAAGGGTCCGGAGATTGATGTGACGGATTCTGAGAGCCGCGTCCGCGCTCTATTCACCGATGGCCGAAAAATCGACAAGCCGAAAAAGGACAGGTCGCAAGTTCAGGTGAAAGCCCGCTGGGAGCGCGGAACGCTAGTCACCGAAGAAAAAGGCCCGGGCGGAGAGAAAATCTCCCACACCTATGAGATCACCTTGGAAGGCAAGCAGATGGCGGATACTCTCACACTGGAAAGCAAGCACCTGAATACGCCCATTATCGTCCACTCGGTGTATGAGAAAGCGGAATCCGATCAGGCGAATTACGCCCTGCCAAATTGATCCACTCCTTTAGTGCGACTAGAGCCGTGGCTCTCTTCACGGCTTGATCTTTTTTCGCGATCGGCGAAGTCCTAGCATTTTCTTCTCGTGTATCTTGTATGAACTCATTGATTCGGAGAAGACATGCGCTCGCTGACCGTGTTGGGCATCCTCGCAATCTGGCTCTTCGGCGCAGCGTGCGCATTTGGCCAGGAAATCACGGTGGCCGCTGCCGCCGACCTCCAGTTCGCCATGCAGGACATCGCCTCCCGCTACGAAGAAGAATCGGGAACCAAGGTGAAGGTGGTGTACGGCTCCTCCGGCAACTTCTTCCAACAGATTCAGAATGGCGCGCCTTTCGACCTCTTCTTCTCTGCGAATCTCGATTACGCGAAAAAACTCGAGGCCGCCGGATTCACAGAACCCGGCACGCTGTACGAGTATGCGACCGGCAAGATCGTGCTTTGGGTTCCCGCTGAATCGAAAGCGGATCTCGCGGGCGGGATTCGCGTTCTGCTCGATCCATCCATTCGCAAAGTCGCGATCGCAAATCCCGAGCATGCGCCCTATGGCCAGGCTGCAGTGGCTGCCTTGAAAAAAGAAAACCTCTACGAGCAGGTGACGGGCAAACTGGTCATGGGAGAAAACATTGCGCAAGCAGCCTCGTTCGTACTCTCAGGCTCAGCCGACGCCGGCATTCTTGCGCTTTCGCTGGCTCTGTCCCCCAATATGAAAGACAAAGGGCGTTACGTGGAAATTCCCGCCGGAGACTACCCGCCCATCGCGCAGGGATGTGTAGTCTCGAAATCCTCGCAGAAAAAGGACGCCGCGCGCGCGTTTCTCGAATACGTCAAAACGCCCGCCGTCGCAAAACTGCTGCGTCAGTACGGCTTCGAAGTAAAGTGACGACTCGATAACGGCATTTCTCAACGATTCTTATCCTCCGCTATTGTCATCCTGAGCGAAGCGAAGGACCTATGCACTCCGCTGGCGACGGATACGCTTCTAAAGATAGAGACAGACCTCACGCGCCGACTCGGCTGATTTTTGTAACTAGAATTGCGAGCGCCGCAGGATGGGCTTGAAGGGAATCATCACGATGGCTTCCACGTCGACGGTGGCATCATTCTTCATCGCCGGCAGAAAGTGCCAGCGTGCCAGCGCCTGGCTGGCGTACAGATCGAGGCGCGCATCCGCTCCGTTGACAACCCGGATATCGCTCACCGTCCCATCCGCGCGGATGATGGCCCGCAGCGTCACCGTCCCCGAAACGTTCTCTCGCATCAACTGCATCGGGTAAGCGGGATCCACCTTGTGATCGGCCACCGGTGCGATGAGTTCGCCCTTTTCACGATTCTCACCCAGTTCTGCAAAACGCATGATCCAGCTGCCGCCCGCCGAATTGAGATTCGGCATGTTCAACGTCATCGAATAGAGCCGGCGGTCGCGGAAAATCTGCCGCTCGAGCGGACTCGGGTTGTTCACCAGCACCGCCTTCGGCACCGACGCCGCGCGTGGCCGCGGAGGAGTAGCACTCGCGATTTCGGTCTTTCCGGGACTGCCGCCACCTATGCCCGCGTTGGCTTTGGAATCAGGATCTCCGCCTCCGGTCGCCGACGTCGCCGGTTTGACTCCGGCTCCCACGTGCAGTCCGGGCGGCACACCCGTCGCCGAACCCGAGCCTGCACCCGGCGTAGTTCCGTTCTTGCCGAGACCGTGCCCGTCCGTACCCGCCGCATTGTCGACCCGTACGTCCGGCGTCCCCGTCGCCCCCGTTTTGCCCTCGGGAGATGCCGCGAACGTTCCACGCCGGTTGCCTTGCAGCGGAGCAGGCGGAGGCGCAACGGATGGGTGAAGACTGAGCGCGATGATGCGGCCACCCGCGTCCGCCGAGTGTGCTCCCGGCACAGAAGGTGGTGGAGGCACGACCTGCCCGCTCGTGGCTCCCAGCGCGGACTGTGCCGGCGTCCCCCGCGTTCCTCCCGCCGAGTTCCCCGCGCCGGCAGCGTCAACCGAAGGAGGCGGCGGCACGATTACCTTTCCACCCTCCCCCAGTCCGGATAGCGTCCGTTGCGACGCCACTGGTAATTGCGGCGCGGGGACGATCACATCCGATCGTCCGATGTTGAGATCGCCCAATTTTCGAATCGCGGTAGTGTCGGTGGCGGGTGGGGGCGCAATCACTGCGGACTCCGGTCCCCGCACGCTCCTGCTCATTCCCGCGGCTCGGGCATCGGGTGCCGGCGCCACCACGTCAAGCGAAAGCGAGGCAATCGCCTTTACCCCCCCTTGCACATCCGGCGGAGGGGCGACAATGCCTTGCGATAGCGAAGATAGACTTCGGTTCGCGGTCTGACTCACTTCTGGGACTGGCGCCACAATCTGATTCGGCATCAATGGCAGTTGCGCCGTCCTGCGTTCAATGGCCGCGCCCGGAACCGGCACACTGTGATCCCCCCACGCAATGATGTTGGGAGTTTCCACGTTGTGATGAATCTTGATGTCGGGCGGCGTCACGATCGTTTGCTGCCGGTTATCGGCTTCCGGTGGAACCGACAGGATGGGCTGCTTGGCAAATTCCGGATCGCCCTTGACCGGCTGGCTCGCATGCGATCGCCCAGTATCAATCGGCGGCAAATATTCGGAAGGCGAATAATAAATGACGTCCGACGGATCAAAGCGGCGAACCTGTACGGTCGGCCGATTGTGCGGCAATAACACTCCCACTCCCCACGCGATCGCAAAAACAATCATGTGGTAGAGAATGGACTCGACAAAGGCTCCCCACGGCATGCGGCTCGACACAAACACGTCGGGCCAGAACGCCGCCGGCGGAGAACTGATTCGCACAGCCTCCGGACGTCGGCGCAAGAGGAAATCCGCCAGATTGCGCCGGAAACTGCGGCCCCAGGGCTCCAGTTCGACTAAAAGGCGAGGCGAGCCTGTGTCCCTTCCTCTCGACCGCAACTCCGTGATTTCGGGGATGTTTTCCAGCCCCAGGAATGAGTTCATGAAGCACGTCGGAAAGGAACAAAAGTGCCTCATTATAGCGGACCAGCCCGGTGATCTCGCAGCCGAAATGTACTCCCGGGTGCCGTCCAACCGCCGCGTAACCTTGTAGTACGATTACCCCGAAAGAAGGCTCGCATGCGCCAACACTTTCGGATTGTTATGTTACTTCTGCTCGCGGGACTGGTTGCGCGAGCCCAGGACAAAGGCCCCGCCCCCAAAGCCCCGGACCGTCCCGGCGCCGAGTACTCGGGCATGTACAGCTTCCTGAAAGAAGGCGAGTTTGTCCAGGTCACGGTCGAAGACGGCGGCCGGGTAACCGGCTTCGTCTCCCGCTTCGGCGACCAGGAAAGCGACAAGGGCGCCTTTCTTGATCAATTCTTCAAGACCGGCAAACTTGAGGGCGCCTCCCTGACCTTCACCACCGAGATTGTCCACGGCACCGCCTACGAATTCAAAGGAACGATCAGCCGCGGTGAAGGCAAGAAGGTCGGCGACGAAGCCTACTACCAGATCAAGGGAACGCTCATGGAGAAGGTGACCGATGCCAATCAGAAAACTTCGTCACGCTCGCGCGAGGTCACATTCAAATCGTTTCCGGCGGAAGCCGGGTAGCCTGCTATGGTGAGGCCGTTACCAACAAAAGAACACCTCTTAAGTGAGGCATAAAACAGCACTTAGCGCCGCATACGGGAAAACCTTCGGCATTTACAAGCATTTAGCCCACCTGGTTACCAAAGACTCCAGCCTGCAGATCTTTCGACAGCAAGAATCAAACGAGTCTGGTCACCCCTGACGAAAATCCCGCTTGGTGACAGCCCTCACGACCAGTTGTGAGCGCCATCACAGCACCAGGGTTCATCCTCTCGGAGAATCAGAGACGCACTGGCGGGTGTCCTCTTCGGATCCTGCCTGGGGAGGTCTCCTATGTCGAACGACAAACGCGACATTCTTGAAGTCTTGAAGTTTGAACTCAACTTCCTCGAACAAGGCGGGTACGGCCGAAGCGTTCGCACCCCCTGGAAGGCAACTTCGATGTTTCAGGACTCCCCCAGTTGCCTCAACTTCAACGATCCTTCTCGGCCGCATGCTTGCAGTGAATGCATGCTGAATGAGTTCGTTCCTGCCCAGGCACGCGAAGAGGTCATTCCCTGCCACTTCATCCCTTTGAATGATCGGGGCGAGACTGTCGACAGCATGGAGCGTCATTCCCATCAGCCGGAACTCGAGGAAGCTCTGAAAAACTGGCTGCGCGCGACCATCGCTCGCCTCGAACAGGAACGCCGCAGCAAGCAGAAAGCGCACTAGTCTCGATTTCGCTGCGGGACCTGTGGGCTCCCGCCGCCCATCTCACGGCCAACGGCACAACGGTTCAGAGAGCAAGTTTCATCTGAGCAGATTGGATTTTCCCATGCTCTCGAAGTGCTTGAATTCGTCCTGTATCACACCCTTCCGTTATCTGCGCGACGGGCGCATTTACAGCCTCGAGATTCCTTCGCCCGACGCATCCAGACGTCAGCGGGAGTTCTTTTGGCTCTGCGGAGCGTGCTGTGCCCAATTCATCGTCGTTGTGAAGGATGGCGTGGGTACCGTCCAACCCCGATTCCTCGAGTTGCCGAGCGGTGAGCAGGTTGAGCAAGCGGAAGAAGAACGCCCGTTCGTGAACTGACTACCACCGTCCAACTCAAGGGTTGATTTGACATCCACCGCACGCTTCGCAATGATCGTCGCCAGAAACGTTTATGAAATCCCGCATCGCGTCGATGGTCTTGCTGACGGTTGTGCTCGTCTACTTCGGCGATTTCCTTGCCTTGCGCTTCCGTCATGAACCGCTGGGCACCGTCACCGTCCAGCGCTACGATGCCATCCCCGAAAAAAACAACAAGGTTGAATTCCAGTTCGAACAACCCGTTGCCCAGACGTGCGTACACTCCCTCTTCCCCCACCGTGGCTATCCTCCCTGCTGGTATCTAAGCCGCCATTCCGAACAACGGATCGACTACTGACGGCGACAGCGCCGACCTCACAAGCGCCGCCCGACACTTATCCGACCGGCGCTGCTACGATATGCATATTCCATGTTCGCCGTCCGCGACAATCTGGCGGAGTGCCTGAGCGCCCTGCGCGCCCACAAGCTGCGCGCTTCGCTCACCATGCTGGGGCTCACCATGGGAGTCGCCACCCTCATTACGGTCATGACCATCGTGCAGGGGGCAAACGTGTACGTTGAGCAGAAAATCGCCAACCTGGGAACCAACGTCTTCCAGATCGCGCGTACCCCGTTTGCCGTCACCGACTTCAACATCGTTATCAAGGCACTGAAATACCGCAAGATCGAGCTTGATGACATGGAGGCGGTTGCCGCCGGCTGCACCCGTTGCGAGGAAATCGGCGCGACCGCGGGTGCCACTGTCCGCGCGCGCTACGAAAACAAGGAAGTCACCGACGTCAACTTCGCCGGACACACCGCGTCCATGGCCGACATTGACACCCGATCCGTGGACCGTGGCCGCTATTTCACCCCGTCGGAAGCCGAACATCGCGCCAACGTTTGCCTGATCGGCGACACTTTGGTCCAGCAATTGTTTTTGGGAGTGGATCCTCTCGGAAAAACTCTGCGCCTGGGTAACGAAGAATTCATCGTCATCGGCGTGATGGACAAAGTGGGCAGCGTCCTCGGCCAGGACCAGGACAACTTCGTCACGGTGCCGTTATCCGTATTTCTGCGTCTGCAGGGTGCCCATGAGAGTTTGACGATTAACGTCAAGACCAGCGACCAGGGCTTCCAGGCCGCGCAAGACCAGGCCATGCAGATACTCCGCGCCCGGCGCCATCTCACTGCTGGCATGGAAAATGACTTCTTCATCGGCACCAAGGAAAGCTACATGGCGCTGTGGAGAAGCATCAGCTCGGCCTTTTTCGCGGTCTTCATCATGGTGAGTGCGATCTCCGTCATCATCGGCGGAATCGTCATCATGAACGTCATGCTGATGGGAGTGACCGCCCGCAAGCGGGAGATCGGCGTGCGCCGCGCCGTAGGCGCAACCAAGGTCGACATCATGCGCCAGTTCATCGCCGAAAGCGTCGTGCAATGCATTGCCGGAGGCCTGATCGGCATCGGTCTCGGTTTCCTGGTCGCCCTCGGCTTGCGGACTTACTCTCCGTTCCCCGCATCCGTGCAGACCAGCGTGGCGATCCTGGGCATCGTTCTGAGTTCTGCTGTGGGGCTGTTCTTCGGCATTTATCCCGCCCTGCGTGCCGCGAATCTCGATCCGATCGTCGCGCTGAGGTCAGACTGATGGCCATCATGACCACATCCCAGGCGCGCGAAAATTTCCTTGCCGCCTTGGCCACACTGCGCTCCGCCAAGGTGCGTTCTGCTCTGACCGTGCTCGGCATCATCATCGGCGTGTCGTCCGTCATCTCGATGGCCGCCATCATTCAAGGTTTGAACAAGTTTGTGCAGGACAAAGTCGAGTCCCTGGGTTCGCGAACATACTTCGTCTCCCGCTTTCCCCCCGGCTCCGACCCGTCACGCTGGCCCGAGAGCATTCGTACGCGCAAGTATTTCGAATATGACTACGCCAACTTCATTCGCGAAGCCGCTCCGCACCTTCAGATCGTCACCACCTTTGGTACCCGCGGATTTTTCTTCGGAGATTCCAACCAGATCACCTACGCCGGCCGCAGCGTCGAGAAAGTGATTGTTCGCGGCGCCGAGCCGCAATACACCGAGGCAATCCCGTTGTTCGCCGTCGCTCGCGGCCGCTTCTTCAGCGCCTTTGACCAGGAACACGCTCGTCCGGTCGTTGTGCTGGGGGCCGCGGTCAATGAGTCGCTATTCCCGTACGAAGACGCAATTGGAAAAACCGTGCGCATCAACGGACAGCTCTACGAAGTCATTGGCGTCTTCGAACACGATCCCGGCCTGTTCATCGGCCCCGGCGTCGACGCGTTCGCCGTCATCCCGCTGAGCAACTTCAAGAAGAGCTACCCGGAAGCCAAAGAACTTATCATGGCGTTCACCGTCCCCGAGAACGTCAACGTCGAAACCGCCCAGGACGAAGTCGTCCAGGCTATGCGCCGTCTCCGCCACGTCCCAGTAAACCAGGAAAACGACTTCGAAGTGAGTTCGCCTGACTTCCTCAGCAATCTTTGGAAGCAGCTCACGGGCGCCCTCGTAATCCTCACCGGTGTGATCAGCTCGATCGGCCTGGTGGTCGGCGGAATCGGGGTGATGAACATCATGCTGATCTCGGTCACGGAACGCACCCACGAAATCGGAATCCGCAAAGCCATCGGCGCCCGCCGCGCCGACATCCGCCTGCAATTCTTACTGGAAGCCGTCGCGCTCACGCTGGTGGGCGGCACGATCGGTATCCTGATCGGTGCCGCCGTCTCCACGCTCGTGCGCACCTTCGTTCCCTCGATCCCCGCCAGCTTGTCTTATCTCTGGGTCGCAATGGGATTCACCATCTCCGTGAGTGTGGGCCTCTTCTTCGGTTATTACCCCGCCAACCTAGCCGCCAACCTCGATCCCATAGTCTGCCTCCGCTACGAGTAACGAACCGCAGCGCCGGCATCTTGCCGGGCAGTCCGGATGGCGTCCCGCCCTCCACCCGGTGACTCTTCCAAATTCCGTACGTCTAAAACACCGTCGGCGCGTCGCTCGAGAATAAATCCGCCGCCCAACCAAAATCCTGTGCCCTACAAGCTAAGAAGATTCTTTCGCGTGGCGTCGCTCGCTCTTTGGACCTCGAGCTCTCTGTTCGCCCAGCGCGACATCACCATCACCAAAGACGCCATGGGCAGCACCACTACCCTCCAGATTCCGCACCTGACCCGCGAGCCGAAACTGGAAGACTTCACCGACATGCAGCCCTCGCCCGGGGTCGCGGGAAGCATGCTCAAGGTCAATCAGTTCTGGCAGCACGATCCCAAAGACGGTCAGGCCGTCTCCCAAAAAACCGAAGCTTACCTGGGATACACCGACAAAAATCTATATGTTGTATTCCTGGCCTTCGACGACGCGGTGGGACAACTCCGCGATCACATGGTTCGCCGCGAGCAGATCAACGAGGAAGATCAGGTCGGCATTTTCCTCGACACGTTCTACGATCATCGCCATTGCGTCTTCTTCTTCATCAACCCCGCCGGAGTGCAACAGGAGGGCACGTACTTCGAGGGCCAGCAGGACATCGACCTTTCCTGGGACACGATCTGGAAAAGCGAAACGCGTATTTCGAAAAAAGGCTGGATCGGCTTCATCTCCGTCCCCTTCAGGTCCCTGCGCTTCAAATCCACCAAGTCTGTACAGGACTGGGGCATCCTGCTCGAGCGCGACATCCCCCACAACAACAGCGAGCATTCCTTCTTTCCGCGCAACTCCATGAACGTTCAGGGACTGCTTACGCAGGAAGGCGGCCTGACCGGATTGCAGAACATTTCTCCCGGTCGCAATTTCCAGTTCATCCCTTACGTTTCGGCGAGGTCGTTTCGCAGCATCGATCAGCGCGATCCCCTCCATCCCACCTTCGAGGCCAAAGATTTCGACGCGAAAGCCGGACTCGACGCCAAGGCCGTCATCAAAGACAGTTTCGTGCTCGATGCCACCATCAATCCCGACTTCGGCCAGGTGGAATCCGACGAACCCCAGATCACTGTCAACCAGCGCTTCGAAGTGCTCTTTCCGGAAAAGCGCCCGTTCTTTCAGGAAAACTCCGGCTATTTCGCAACCCCGATCAATCTTGTCTTCACGCGCCGCATCGCCGATCCGTTGTACGGCATCCGACTCACCGGGAAAAAAGGTCCGTGGTCCGTGGGCACGTTATTCGCAGACGACCAGTCCCCAGGCGAGAGCGTCGCACCCAATGACCCTCTGTGGGGAAGGCAAGCCTACTTCGGAATCGTCCGGGTCAGCCGCGAGATCGACAAGAACGGCAGCAACATCGGGCTGATCTACACCGACCGCGAACTCGACACGGCTCACAACACGACCTGCACCACCGACCCGTGCACCACGCGCACCAACCGAGTGGGCGGCATCGACGCTCATCTCAAGTTCAACAAGAACTGGCAACTCGACGCGCAAGCCGTCAACAGCCTGACCCGTTTCAACGACGGGACATCCGATCACGGCGCGGGCTATCAGCTCTATCTCGAGCGCAGCAGTCGTAACCTGGAAATCAATTCGCTTTACAAGGACAATGCGCCCGGCTTCCAGACGCGCACCGGATTCTTCCAGCGCCCTGATATTCGCTGGTTCAGCAATTTCGCCCAGCGCCGCTTCTACGTCGAAGGTAAGCGCTTGCTCTGGCACGGCCCCAGCATCTACACGCGCAATATCTGGGACCACAACGGCATTCGTATCGAGTACTTCACCAACGCGAACTATCGCTGGACTTTCAACAACCGCAACAATTTCGGCGTGTATGCCAACTATGGCCGCGAACGTCTCCGCCCCGCAGACTATTCCCAGCTCACCAGCAACATCGACGTTCCCCACGACCAGTTCGGGTTCTTGTTCAACAGCCAGTATTACAACTGGATGACGTTGGCCGTGGAAGCAAACATCGGCCGTGATACCAACTATGATCCGGTCGAGTGTGGTTCCACCCTCGGAGATTGCCCGCTGGTCGCGCTCCCCCCAGGCCCTGGCAAATCCCGTTTCGCGCAGGTCTCCGCCACCTTCCGCCCCAATCGCGGACTCACCGTCGAGAACACCTTTTTTTATTATTCCCTGCGGGACGTGAAGACCAACCTCAACTTCATCAACAACTACATCGCTCGCTCGAAGTGGAACTACCAGTTCACGCGAGCCTTTTCCCTGCGCCTCATCGGCGAGTACAACGGAAACATCGCCAACTCCGCCTTCACCTCATTGCAGAACGCAAAGAGTTTCAACGCGGACGTCCTTTTCACCTACATGGTCCACCCAGGAACCGCAATCTACGTCGGCTATAACACCGACCTCGCCAACATCGACCGCTCCCTCACGTCCAATCCAGCCGACTACACGGAACTCTTGCGCTCTAACCGTTACTTGAACGACGGCCGCCAGTTGTTCGTAAAAGTGTCCTACCTGCTGCGCTTCTGATACTGGGTGCGCTGCTGCTTGTCCATGACACCACTAAGAGATCGTCACCCTTAGCGAAGCGAATGACCTCTGCACTCCTCGCGCGTGCTCCAACGGGCAGGCAACTCGCTAGCCATCACTTCGTATAAATCTGCCCATCAGGCAACGACGACTTAATCACGCCCTCTTCCACCGACAGCGTGTAAGCCGTTCCCTCGTTCGTCGTCCACTTGCCCACGTCGAACCGCTGCCCTGCCGCCAGGCTGTGAACGGAGATGTCGCGAAACGTCAGTGGCGCAGAAACCTTGCAAACCTCGGGAGCTTTTGTCGATTCGATAAAGTACCCGTGTCCCGCGCCCACCACCGACGCCTTGCCATCCGGATCGAGCAACACCGACGTCCGTTCATCGATGGCGATGTCGCGAATCTTGTGCGCCCGCCCATCCTGCAAAATGCGAGCCATGAAAACCAAACTGCGTCCCAAGCGGTTGCGCGTGTGAGGATGCGCCCGCGGCTCCCGATCGTTCCCTGGAGAAAGTCCACGAGAGAATCGAAATTGATTTGACCGCGCCCGAAGTTGGCGCGCAGGTTGTCGGTACCGCCGTAGCGATACTCCCCGCCGAATCGGAGGTTGTGAGACCCGAAAGTGACCGAAGCATTGTCACTAAACTCCCACGTTACGGTAGGAGTTGTGTAAAGCGGCCACCTGCGGTTTCCTCCCATCGAATCGAAGGCGCCAATGTTGATTTGCGGAAATCCGAACAGATGGGGATCCGTAACTCCGGTGTTCAGTCCGTAGGACTCGGCGCTCCGGTTGAAGTCGAGAACATTGTCATTTTGCCAATTTCGGTTGTATCCAATTGCGGGCCTCGTTCACCCACCGGGCATTTGGAGTCCAGGTCCAGTTAACGCCCACAACGCCAATGTGGGTCCTGGCAACAGATAGCCAATCGGGCCGCAAAGGAATAACATCTTCTTCCGCCAGGAAGCTGTTGGTGTAGAAGTAACGCCCCGTAATCATGTTAATGGCGTTGAGGTGGTAGTCGCTCTTAATGATGAAGTTGTCTTCGCGATTGGTATTGTTGAAATCAAAATTGATCAAGTCTGGAGTGGCTAGACCATTGTTGCCGGTATTCGGAAGGAAAAGATCTGCGAGATGCAAGCTGGTCTGACTGCAGGCGCCAGGGCACCCCGCCGCAACCTTGGCGTCGGCCAGGCTCACTTCGGGATCGCCGATGGGAACCGTGACGGGACTGCTGGTGGCGCCGGGATTGCCCACCTTGTGACGGACGCCTTCGTAATTTCCGAAGATGAACCATTTGTCTTTGACGATCGGACCGCCCGCCGACGCCCCGAATTGATGCAGGAGCAACGCAGCGACCGGCTGGGGGCTCGGGTTGAAATAGTTTCTCGCGTCGAACGCGCTGTTGCGGTGAACATAATAAGTCGTTCCGTGGAATTGATTCCCGCCTGATTTCAATCCGATGTTCACGACGGCGCCCGGCTTCCAGCCGAATTCGGCGCCCTGATTCTCCTGGGTATTGAATTCCTGAACCGAGTCCAACGGCAGGTGGCTGGCGGGTGTCCCCGCCACTCCTGCGCCATTAATCACGGTGTCCCCGTAGTAAATGTCATTGTCGGTCGTGCCGTCCACGATGTAGTTCATATCCTCGCGGCGGTTGCCATTGGAAGTGGTGTGTTGAAACCCTCCACCTGGCACTCTTTGTATGCCCGGACGCAGCTCAAGCAAGTTTTGGAAATCTCTGCCCTGCAAGGGAAGGTCGTTGATCAACTTGTTGGTGAACGTGCCGCCGAGAACGTCGGAGACGGTGTCAACGACGGGGGCCTCCCCACTGACATTCACGGTTTCCGTCGGCGCACCCGGCAGGAGCTCGAAATCCAGCCGGAGGTCGGTCGCGACTTCCAGGCGAATCGGGGGACGCTGCAGCCTCTTGAACGACGGGGCCTCGACAGCGACCGAGTACATGCCCGGATTCAGGTTCGGCGCAAAGTATTCGCCCGCCGCGTTTGTGGTCAGGACGCGGCTAATGCCTGTCTCAGTATTCAAGATCGTGACTTTGGCGCCAGAGACGAGGGCGCCACTTTGATCGGCTACTCAGCCCGAGATGCGTCCTTGCGGAGTTTGTCCGGTCGCAACAGCGCAAAACGTCAGCAGAATCAAAGCGACACAGGTGAGTTTCATAATAGCTCCTGGCGACCTGTTGATCTGGGCCTCGAGCTATACGGGAGTGCGGTAGGAGTGGGCCATCTGTGAAATTTGTGTGGCCCTATCTCCCCGAATCCAGCGAGAGAAAGATCCGTCAGCAAATCTCACAGGCCGGATTCGAGTTTTCCGGCGTCGACCAGGCGGGAACAGTGAGGCCGCGGTGTGCACGAATCAGGTAGGCAGTCTTGCATCGTTCTTCTCAGCCTGCGAGAAAGGCGGTGGCATAGTCGCAGAGCACAAACTCGAAGTCAATACCAGCAGAAGGGGGTTAAGCTGCCGTCTTGTCGTCAAGCCCGGCCGAAGGCGCATTTTTCTTGACGGACGCAATCCCGTTCTCCATGGCCGACGCCGAGGAGTACATCTCACTCTTGCCAATGATCTCCCCATTCGCTGCCTTCAATACGAAGAAGGGCTGTCCATTCTTCGAGGTCTTGTGCTCGAAACGCGAGTCGTCGGTCGCATTGGCTCTCACCGAATCAATGCCCTGCTCTGCGCTCCCTTTTTCCTTGTACAACTCGCTGGTCAGGATGACCTCGCCGTTCCCGGCTTTCAGATTGAACATGAATTGCCCGCTGCTGCCCTGCTTCAATTCAAATTTCGCTGCCATGGTCTTCTCCTTCCTCGATTGGAACTTCGGAAGTATGCCTCAAGATGCGTGGTCAGGGCGAGACGAGCGCCCACTCGGCCTCTGTGCGCGAGGGCCGTTGCGGACACAGAATTACTCATCAGTAACCCTACCCCCCTCCCCTATATCGCTCAAAATATTGAAAACAAATAACCAATTTTGGTGGCACCCTCCAAATCTTTGAGTTTATAGGGCGTATACGCAAAATATTCCGGAGAAAGGGGTTAGGTTGTCAGTGATCGGTTTCCCCCAAGCAAGAGGAGCCGGGGACGCGCCTGGGCACGTCGGCCATGCGGCTGACAAACGGGCGAGACCCGCCAACACGCCGGCCCACGCATTCGCATTTTGAGGCAAATCAGAAAGCGGAGTCCGTGAGCATAGTCACCTCGCGGTGGTTCCCGGTCACCACGCTGGCAGAGTCAGCGCGAATGGGCTCGCCATCGATCGCACCGAGGTGCATTAGAATCGCTCAGTTTCGGCGGCGGCCGCGATGGCTAGGTCGCAGCCTCTAGCGTCTGCGACAACTCTTCCCACTCCGCCATGAGAGAGCCGAGTTCCGTGCGCCGCGCATCGAGTTCCCGAGTCTGTCGTTGCGTCTCCTCCACGCTGACGAATGCGAGTAGTGCGGTTTCGCTGTGCGTGATCGCCGTCTCCACCCGCGCGATCTCTTCTTCAATCTCGTGGATGCGATCTTGCATCTGCTTCCGCTTGATCGGGTTCAGTCGCTTGCCCTTCGATGCGTCTGAGCCACCATCATCGGAGGAATTCCCGTTCGCGGGAGAACTGACGGCTCCGCGGTTTGTCTCTGTGCGCGACGAAGATCCGTTCTTCGGGAAACTCCGCACGGGAACATCGTCGAGCGTTGGAACAGCCGCAACATGCCCCTCTTTCCGCCAGCGATAGTCTTCGTAGTTTCCGGGATACACTTCGACAAGGCCGTCGCCGATTTCGAAGATGCGCGTTGCCAGCCGGTCGATGAAGTAGCGGTCATGCGAGACCAGCACCACGGTTCCGGTGTATGCGGCGAGTGCTTCGAGCAGGATGTCTTTCGCGCGCATGTCGAGATGGTTCGTGGGCTCGTCGAGCAGCAGAAAATTAGCAGGATGGAGAAGCAATCGCAGCAGTGCGTAGCGACCACGTTCTCCGCCGGAAAGCACGCCGATGCGTTTGAAAACGTCGTCGGCCTGAAACAGGAAGCAGCCCAGCAGGCTCCGCAATTCCGTCTGTGTGGAACGCGGGGACAGTTCCGTGATGTCATCCAGAATGCGCGCGTCGGCGTCAAGTTCTTTGTACTGATCTTGCGCGAAGTAATCGGTGTCCACGTTGTGGCCGAGTTTGTATTCGCCGGCACTCAACGGTTCGGTGCTCGCCAGGAGCTTGATGAGCGTTGATTTTCCTGCCCCATTCACACCCACCAGCGCGATGCGGTCGCCGCGCTCGATCATGAAGTTCACGCCGCGAAAAACTTCTTTCGGCCCGTAACTCTTCGCGACATCCTTGAACTCCGCGACGATTCTTCCGCTCGGTTTTGGCTGCGGAAACGAGAAGTGAATCGTCTTCTCTTCGGGAGGAATCTCGATGCGCTCGATCTTCTCCAGTTCCTTGATGCGGCTCTGCACCTGCTTCGCCTTGGTCGCCTGGTAACGGAAGCGGTTGATGAACACTTCCAGCTGCTCGATGCGCTCCCGCTGGTTGTGATACGCGGCTTCCAGCTGTTCGCGCCGCTGCGTCTTCTCGGCCAGATACTTGTCGTAGTTGCCGGTATAGAAGAACATCTGCCGGTTCCAGATCTCGACTGTTTTTTTCACCGTGACATCCAGAAAGTACCGGTCGTGCGAGATCAGCAAAAACGCATACGGATACTCGTTGAGGTATTCCTCCAGCCAGTTGCGCGCCTCGAGATCCAGATGGTTGGTCGGTTCATCCAGCAGCAGCAGATTGGGTTTTTGCAGAAGCAGCCTCGCGAGCGCGATGCGCATCTGCCAGCCGCCTGAGAACTCGTCGGTCAGCCGCGTCCAGTCTTCCTTTTTAAACCCCAGTCCGGTCAGGACCGTTCCCACCTTGGCCTCGATCGCGTAACCGTCGCGCGTCTGAAACTCGTGCTCGATGCGATGGTAGCGCTCCGCCACCTGCGTGTATTCCGACGAGTCGTGGGACAGTTCCGACATGCGCCGCGTCAGATCTTCCATCTCACGTTCCAGGTCGCGCAATTCGTCGAACACCGACATGCATTCGGCAAAGACCGTTTGCCCGGAAAGCGTCAAGCCGTCTTGCGGAAGGTAGCCGGCGGAGATCCCCTTGGCGATCGTGATCGAGCCGTAGTCGAGCGTCTCCAGTCCCGCGAGGATCTTCATCAACGTGGACTTGCCGGTCCCGTTGGCACCAACCAGTCCGATGCGGTCTTGTGGCGTGATCAGCCAGTCCGCATTCTCGAACAGCAGTTTGTGGCCGAAGCGCTTTCCGGCTCCAGAGAGTTGAATCATGACGACAGCTTTATCGTCTCATGAGATAGGCGGATTGCAGAAGGGCAGATCACCTGCGCCCACAAGCCTTCCCAAGGCGCACGAGCAATGTGAGAGTCGTGAAGAACGACGTGTACCTGGCGTCGCCGCGCTGTGTGGAGGCTTAACGGCGGGGAAAGATGGTTCGACCTCAGCGTACTTGCTGAGGTCGGAACGCGCTATTGTTTGGGTGATTGCGGCTGCATGGGATCGCGTTCGCCGCTCGAGTTGGAAGCGGCACGGGGTCCGTCTTGCTCGAGCACAGTGGTTGGCGGCGGGCTTTGCGGCTTGTGCGCGCGCGCGGCGCGGGCAAGATCGCCCAGCGAGGGTTCCACCGGCTTGCTCGAGGGCACAGGCTCAGATCCATCCTGCTTGAACAGCGCTACATCGAGCGCAACCGGTTCGGCTTCCACGTGAATCTTGCGTTGCCAGGCCTGGAATCCGGACATGCGAACGAGCACGACATGATCGCCACTGGTCACACGAAGAGTAGAAGGGGTGCTGCCGGCCAAGCGCCCGTCCAGTGTGATTTCGGCATTGGACGGAGAAGATGAGACCTTGACGCTGGTGGTCGGGCCGCCCGCCGCACGCAGACGCGTGAGATCGAGTTGCTGATTGCCGTTGATGAATGCGGTAAGGTCGGCGCCCTGCGTGATGCTGGCATCCTGCGCCTGGCTCGACACGATGCTCGACTGGTCTGTACGGATCGCCTTCTGCTTGGAAGCGCGAATCGGGACGCGCGTGCCGTCTGCAAGGGTAACCGATTCCAGGTCGATGTCAATCCAACCGCCCTTCACGTTTCCACCGGAGCGCAGGTTGGTCACTTCGGCGCTGGCTGTGCTGCCCTTGGAAATGACGACCACGTCCGCAACCCGGACATCCTCTGCGACCTCGAGTTCGAGCGTCTGGCCGACGCGCACACCGTTGGCTCCCGATGTCGCGCCCAGGCGCAACTTCAGAGGCGTTCCATCCTGCAGAACGACATTGACCGGCGCAGTATTGGCCGCAGCCGGTTGCGGAACAGGCGATTGCGCCGCAGCATTCGATGCCAGCACGGCAAGGAACAGAGTCAGCGAAAGGGTAGTCTTCGACATGGATTCTCCCTGCAACCAAGGCACACCTTGGTCCGCTAAACATTGTTTCAATAAAGCGAGCCGGGAGATAGTTACGGGAGTCACAGGCGCGAATCCGCTGCAAGTGCAGGCAGGTACAGGAGATGTCTTAGTAGCGCAGCGTCGGGCGACCCGGCCGGAAATCGTTGCGGTCGGTGGGAAATACAGCGGGATGAATCCGTTCGAGCGCGCGATCGATGACCGACTGCAGCTCGCAGACGTACTTGACCTCGCGCCCCTTGGCGAGCATCTTGCGCGCTTCCGCGGCGCCGAACCAAGTCGGGTTGCGCATCGATTCACCGGGTTGGCGCGTGCCCGTCACTTCCATCAGGAAGGCTTTGACGACGAATTCCTGCACGCCCGAAGGTTGCCAGAACACGCCTTTGGAGTGCAGGTAAAGATGAAAGTGGCGAGGCTCGACTACGCCTATGGCGCCGGCTTCTTCCAAGGCTTCGCGAGCCGCGGCCTGGCTATGGGAGAGACGAGTGTCTGTGCAACCTTTCGGGAACGTCCACTTGTTTCCGCCGTTCGTGTTGACCAACAAGAACTCGATGGAAGAGCCTCGCCGGCGGTAGCAAACCGCGGCGACCTGCAACGGCAACGATTTGGCAGTGCGCGGAACTCCCATGGACTGATTCTCTCCTATATAGCTTATCGGAGATATATTTCAGCAAGATGAAAGTGCAACAAAAATAGTGCAGGCGAGAAGTTACGAATGTCACCCCTCGATGCGACCAGTGGCGTGCGGCGATCTCGGCCGCCCGGCGACCAACCCGGAAGACATACATCCGATCGTGCAGTCCTCGACATCTCTTAGGGCGACGAAAGAGACTCATCGGCCCTTGACCAAGGCCTTTAAGCAACGTCACTTAGGCGGATTGCATCTGTCTAGGTACCAGGTTCGAGACAATCAGGGAAAGGTCGGGTTCAAAGCTTCGGGTGCACCCTGGGAACTTTTAATCGGGCCTACCGCTCTACATGGAGTGGCAGGCATCCCGTCATGACGTGTTGAGTCAGGCTGCGGCAAAGGCTGATGGCAGCTTCGCGAGGTGCGCGGACGGGTCAACTTTGCATTCCGGAGAGAACAATTGAACAAGATAAGCTTCTTCCTTGCGGCTCTGATGTTTTGTCTGGTGAGTGCTGCCTACGGGCAGCAGGCTGATTTTGCCATCGGATTCAGCACGATCCATTCGGCGCCTGTTTCGAATTCTCAGTCCCAGCAGCAGTTTCCTCCCGTGTCGTTAACCGGGGGACTCTATCCTTCGTTCAGCGGGGACGTATCGATCCACAAGAATCTGGCGGTGGGGGGAGAGATTACATGGCGCGGCGGCCAGGGCAACTACGATTTGTCGCAACCCTATCGGCCGATTTTCTGGGACATTGATGCCTTCTATCTGCCGAAACTGGCGCCCAAGGTGCAGGCCGAGTTATCTGCCGGAATCGGGGCGGAGAGCACGCGCTTCTATACACCGTTTACGATCTGCGGCAACTTCAGCTGTACGAACTATCAAACCAGCACCCATTTCATGGGACAGTTTGGTGCGGGCCTGAAGCTGTATGCTCGGGGGGGATTTTTTGTGCGCCCCGAGGTGCATCTTTACCTGGTGAACAACAACGTGGAATATACGTCGCCCTACATCGTCCGTTACGGCGCTTCGATCGGATACACATTCGGCGGTGGGCACTAGATTCAACGCGAGGAACTTGCTGCGAAGGCCGGCTAGCGCTGGCCTTTTTCTTTCGACGGGTGGGCTTCGTCACTTCTTGGCGATCCCGGTCGATGCCATTGTACGTGCACCTTCGCCGCAATCGTTCCGTGACAACGCCAGCCGTTGATGCCCAGGTACAGATGGCTGTTATCGATGATCGGCAGGTCAGCATCGGGAGAAGCGAGGATCGGACCTGCCTCTCCATGCAGTTTCAGGAGCAGGGCTCCGGCCGGCGCGGAAGGAAGAGGCAAGTGCGCTTTTTCGCTGGGCGTCTGCCCCTCGCAGGCGACCACTGCGCCATACACATGAACGCGGTCTCCGGTTTCTAGATCCAGTCCGGTATCCGTCCAGACGTGTTCGGCGGCAACGGTAAATTTGTAGTCTTGGGGCCTCTTCGGGGAGGTCGCAGGGTTCTGCGCCAGGGCAGTCGAGGTGAGCAGAGAGCTGAACAAAAGAATGCGGACACGCGTCATACTTACGTCCCCAGCTTACATCAAACTGCTCAGCCTCGAGGAAGCGTCTCATCCTCCACCACTTGGATAGGAGACGGCCATGGAGCCAATCCAAAAACAGCTTGTCATCACGGGCGCTTCAAGCGGAATCGGCCGAGCCTGCGTTTCCCGGATGGCGCAAGCTGGTGAGAACGCTGATGTCGTCAACCACCGCCACGGCCGGGAAGCAACTGACACAATAGACTTGCGAATGAGAAGAGGAACGCTAGCCTAGATCGCGCTGAAGTTCCGGCGCGGATCAGTTTTTGGTACCTTGGGCTGCTCGTGATGTCTATCTTAAAGCAGATGACTCCGAAGACGATGCAGGTTGACTCCGAGCATCTGTTCTCAGGAGTTCCGAGTCAATGAAAGATACAATCTGGCCCCAGACTTGGGGGTCGTTCTCGATTTGGTGGTGAGGTTGGTTGAAAACTCGGGAGAGCCATCGATAGTTGTCGCAATTGACTTGATGGTCTTCGTACTTCATGTGAAAGTTGCCCAAGATTTTGGTTCGTCCCGCATCAGCTGCAACGAT
>Ga0307469_10000138_pt1 | contig 27984 bp, 21 predicted proteins | sample atmos_gasesAM2C__FD_203084 | JGI IMG/M metagenome (GOLD analysis project Ga0307469, IMG submission 203084) | Hardwood forest soil microbial communities from Morgan-Monroe State Forest, Indiana, United States - atmos_gasesAM2C_515 | ecosystem: Environmental > Terrestrial > Soil > Temperate... | reverse complement strand
ACGTGACGTACCGCGGTCAAGGCATAGGCGACACCGTGGTCAACTACGGGACGGCGTTCCCGGATATGCACCGAGAGCTCTATCAGATGTACTCGACGGGCAACATCGTGGTCGTCCAGCTCGCGTTGCAGGGTACACACCGAGGACCGCTCAAGATGCCCGGTGGAACGATTGCCCCAACCGGCAAGAGGATGGATGGTCCGTGCTGCGACGTCTTCGAGTTGATCGACGGAAAGGTGCAGCGGTTTGACTGCTATCCCTCCGGCACCGTGATCCTCACGCAGCTGGGTGTTCTCGACAACCTCAGCGCCGCATACGCGTAACCCGACGGCCCCGACTGAATCTGCCCTGACGCTAGGAGAGCTTGATGCCAAACGGACCGATCAAGATCGGGTACGGGCTATCTCTGAGCGGAGGGCTCGCCGCCAACGGTCTGACGGCGAGGCTCGCGCACCAGATCTGGCAGGAAGATGTCAACGCCCGCGGCGGTCTACTTGGCCGTCCGGTCGAGCTGGTGTGTATCGACGACAAGACCGACCCTAACGCGGTGTTGGGGATCTACGAAGCGCTCCTGGCAGACGAGAAGGTAGATCTCCTTCTCGCTGGGTACGGCAACAACTCCATTAGCCCGGCCATGCCACTCGTAATCGAGCACGAGAAGTACTTCGTGGGGCTGATGGGGCTTGCTGTCAACAAGGACCTCAAGTACGACCGGTTCTTCTGCATGATCCCGACGGGCTCAGATCCGAACGTCGCACTTACGCACGGGCTCTTTGAAGCGGCTTCACAACTGACGAAGAAACCGCGAACGATGGCGATCCTGGCGGCTGACGCCGACTTCTCGAAGAACCCCATCGCGGGAGCTCGCGCGAACGCGGCTGAACACGGTATCGAAGTGATCTCCGAGGCGAAGTACAGCCTTGCGACTGAGGATTATCCCGCAGTGGTAAGAGCTCAGGCCGAGAGCTCGCCTGACATCTTGTTTCTGTGCTCGTACATAAACGATTCGGTCGGTCTCCTTCGAGCAGTCGGGGAGACGAACATCGAGCCAATGCTTGTGGGGGGAGCCATGATCGGCCCGCAGACCAGCACGGTCCAGCAGCAGCTCGGACCTCTGCTCAATGGGGTTGTCAACTATGAGTACTGGCTTCCGACGCCGGCGATGGCGTTTGCCGGCGTGCGAGATCTGATCTCGAGGTATCAGGCACGGGCCGCGGGGACTCAGGCTGACGCACTCGGCTACTACGTTGCCCCATGCGCCTATGCGCAGCTCCAGGTTCTCGAGCAAGCCATACGAGGTACTGATGGGCTTTCCGACGCGGAACTCGCCGAGTACACGCATTCGGAGGTCTTCCATACCGTGATGGGCGATATCCGATTCGGACCCTTAGGTGAATGGGACCAGCCACGGGTACTTACGGTTCAGTTCCAGAACATTGGCTCCAACGACATCGAGCAGTTTCGGAGCCCCGACGCGCGGGTCGTCGTGTCGCCAGGCGAGTACTCCAATGGGAGCCTTCGAACATTCGGAACCGCCAGGGCAGGCCACCGGTGAGCGTGCAAGCCATGTCGGTGGTCGTGAAGACCACGGATCGACACGCGGCTGTTGAGCAGTACAGAGTTCTCCTTGAATCGGACGTCCTCGAGGAATTCGAAATCGACGACAGTGGTCTCACCGTCACAGTGCTTCCGGGACTCTCGATCTTGAGTGGGACAGCGGGCGCGTTGTCCAGGGCCGAATCTCTTGTCGCTACCGCTTTTGTCGACTCAATCGAAAATACGCAAGCGCGACTGGTGGAGACCGGCTGGACGTTGGCGGGATCCCTCGGGTCGCCAAACAGTTTGCTGGCTCGAGATGCGACTGGTTCGGTCATCGAGTTCGTCGAACGACCAAACCGTTAGCCAGCTGACGTGCCTACCTCGAGTCGACATGCCTCGCGACGCACACCGTCAGCTCCTCGCGCAGATCAACAGCGCTTCGCCGGGATGCCCGTCGCCGAAGCCCCGCCGGCGATCAACACAAGCCCTAACGGGCGTCCGGAGTTCCATTCATCTTAGGAGTCACCGCATAAGCGCGTCCGGAAATGGCTCTGACAAGCCAAAATCCGAGCCCGAAAATCTGTGGACCACACAGGACGCTATGCGAACCGCTCCGACCCGGAGAAACGCAGCCTGTGCGATGTGTTCACAGCCCTGGTCCACGCGCTCGAGCCGTTAAGAGAACTCGCGGAGACGACGAGCGACCGCGGTTTGATCAGATGATTGGAAACCACGCGTTGAGCCGTCGCTCCCGACGCGTCGCAAACCAACCTGGGTGGTCGGCCCCTTCAAGGGCGAACAGACTGCGCCAGTAGTCAGGGGTTTCGAACGTCGTCCACTCGTCTCCGACACTAGGGTCGGAAATCGGAGCTCCAACCCACTGCTCTACGGGATCCGTGCTGCAAAGTGCGGGCGGAAACTCACCTCCGACGTCGCACAGGTGATCGACCCAATGGGTGTTAGTCACCACGTTGCCGATGAAGTACGGAAAGCCCAACGCGGCGTCGGCGCGCACCTGGCCGGGCGTCTCGAAGAACGGAGTAAACGCACAATGCCCGGAGAATGTCAGCCCAAATACGACGTCTCCCGTCGACTCCTGAAGGCATCCGCAGATCACCCGCGAGTCTCCGCCCGGCTTGCGTCGCGCCATCCATTGCAATGCGGCGTACCGATCCTCGGGCTCCTCAGGGTGTAGCCGGAGATCAACTCCCGGTTGGTGACGGAGTGGGAATGCGGTCCACTCACCGTTGGGGCGGCGGTCCACGGAGTCGGGGCATATCTCCCAGAAGACGCGTGCGGCAGCAAGAAACGTGGTCGTCACCTCTTTACCTAAGAGGTGCGTGTCGTAGTAAACCTTTAGCGCCTGCGTCCCACTATGAAGGCGCGCGTGAACATTGAGCGGAATCTCTTGCCAGCGAGCGTAGGTCCGATAGCCGAGTCCGATCCCGCCGACAGCGTGAGCTGCGTCGGGGGCCACGGGATGAATGAGATGCTGCCCGACATTGCGCACGTATTGGAAGGCCTGAAGTATTTCGACTCTCGGGTCATGCGGAAGCTCAAACAAGGACCTATAGAGGGCCTGCTGGCTGAAGTCATTGCGAAGCACGTCGTTGACCACTTGGATGAAGGCTACGCACGCTCGCACAGGAGTGGCGAGGCGTTCGGCGTCGACAAATCCCGTCGAGCAACGGTAATAGCTGGCAATCGAAGTCTGGATGTCACGCATCGCCGACCTGAGGCCGTCCACCTCGGAGGTCGACGGCCTTAACGGTGAAGAGAGGGTCGGCATAGTCGCGAACGTGAAGTGGTTACCGTTCGAAGTGAACCGCGTAAAGGTAGCACCACTCCTTCTCCGTCTACCCAGAGAAGCGCGGCGCTATAGGTCTTCTGCCTAGTGCAGATGCATGACCATTTCGCGTTTCCGATTTTCGATGTATTTCCCTTATCAGTATTCGCGACTGAGCCCAACGAAGATTTCGTGGCTACACGCCACCGCATTACGCATCAACGATCCATGCCCTTCAGAAAGCGTTCTGCTTGTTCGTCGTGCATACGCGCCTCAGCGTGGTAGCCCTCGGCAAGTGAACGAAGGACAGCGGCAGTACGTGGCCACCCCTCGAGGATCTTTCTCGCAAGTTCCGTATATCGCGCCGCCTGGCCACGCTCCTGCTGACCGCCTTCGGTCAAGCTTCGTGATGTCACGCCTCGCAAGTTATACGTGCCGATGCGGAGGCCGTTCTCCAAGTCTCGACTGGCTGTAGACTCGATCACGTCGCGGACCGCAGCGCATGGCCAGCTGCCGTCGGGATCGCTTGGGGCGTGCGCGAAGACCTGACCGATATGCGTGTCCGCTACCTCGCTACGATCGACCGCGGCTGCTGCTGCCCTAGCAGCGTTTACCCACTGCATGAGCTCGTCTCTATCTATCGAGCCTTCCGTCTCGTGTGTGCCGGGAACAATTTTCCAGTCGTGCAGCAGTCGCCAAGCGTTAGAAGCCACTGCGGGGGAAACAGCTGGGTCCGCTTGGTCATTCCGGGCGCGATAGCAGAGCGAAACTACTTCGATGAAGAAGTTTGGTTCTTGCGCAAGCCGGCGGTGAAGGACAGGGCTTGCGGCATGAGGACCCAACGCCGGGAGGAGGCGCCACTCGAGGACGCCGACGCGATCACTGTCGACGTGAGAGCGTACGTAGTCGAGGAGAGTCTCAATCTCATAGTTTGAGACCTTGGTAGGTTCAGGATCGTTGTTCTCAAGCGCGAGCAAAGCTTCGAGCGCACGGACCACGAGATCTGGATCCAGCCTCGGTTCGCCATGTGAGTACATCGACAGAATGTCGACAGCTGCCCCCGCCCGCGAGTACTCGAGCAGATGCTCCGCGACTTCGTTCGCCAGGGCAAAGTCACTTCCGAGGCCGTAGGGAACGAATTCCGCCCAATAAGATGCGCGCGCCTCGTCACCGAGCCCGTCGAGACGCTGCCATGCCGGCGGAAGGTCGTTGCTTGTCCGAAGGATTCTTGCTTGCGCGAGCGGTCGGTCATCGAGTGCAGCAATCTTCTGATCTGCCCACGCCCACCCGTTCTGGGTCAAGCGGGTCCCCACAAAGCCCAGCGCGAGCGCTGCTTCCTTAGGGTCTGAGCTATCGAGGAGTCCGGTGATTGAGTCGTCGTCCGCCTCTGTCATCGCATCTGCAAGTGCTTGACCCACGGCCCATGGAACGTCGGCCGCCCTTGCCGTTCGCAGCACCCCCTCGATTCCTTCGGCCTCGAGAATTCTGCCGACAGCGTCTCTTCGGTGGGCCCTCAGGCGCTCTTGATAACTGGCAAAGTCGGCACGTGTGCCTTCCTCGAGGCGCGGAACGTAACTCTCGAAGAGCCAGAGGTTGGTAATCACTTGGTCAGAGGGCTCGAAGGCGCTGCTGATTGACGCCAACTCGTCTACGACGTCAGGAGGCAGTGCCCATTCGGCGCTCGAAAAGGCCCGGTGGTGACGAACAACGCTCTCAAGCGAATTCCAAAGCTTCGTTCGTCCAGCATCATCGAGCATCGCGTTCGCTCCGAGACTGCGGAGTGCCGTGAGCGCCTGGTTGCGCGCAGGCTCCGGCAGGTCGGAAAGCTTCTCGACGATATTGACCCAGCGGTCCGCGTCCGTTGCAGCGAGCGTCAGGACGCGCTCGGAAATCGCAAGGCTAACCTCCCAGTACTCTCGCTGGCTGACGCGGACCTCAGCGTCGGGCTTCCACTCTCGGAACTCTGGCGAGTGGGTGTACTCGCCGACTGCGTATGGTTGCGGGAGAAGCGCTAACAGGAGTGCCCAGCCGATCACCTCGTGTTGCGATACGAGCCGATCAATTACGCGCAACCGTGCATCAGCCGGTGCTGCCGTCTGCGGCAACCAGGGCCGGAAGATCGACTCAAGACTGCGGGCGGGCCGATTGCTCAGTCGACCCCCGGGGTCAATTTCGGCCAATACCGCGAGGGCGTCCGAAACTAGGCCCAAATAGTCGGCTGACCATGCGAGGCCCTCGAGTGCCCATAGAAGTCCCGTGTGCGGGCTCGAGACGGACAGGACATTCGCCTCTCCTTCGTGGTCTAGGAACATCCCGCGAAGGAGAGGCTGCTCGCCGCGAATACCTTCTTCGACCGCGGCGAGGAATTCATTGGGCGCCGCCTCAGCCATTAGTGGCAGCACATCGGTCAACGACATCCAAATTTGCGCATCGCTATCACCGTTGGCGCGACTCAAGAGTTGAAAGACCGTCGTTGCCGCCCAAGTTTGCGCGGTCCTTCCCGCCCCGAGAGACACGGAATCGCCGACCGCTCCAAGTAGGGCGAGTGTGGTTGCAAGGCCCGTTCTCAAGGCCGATGAGTGGATTCGAGTTTTTCCTTGGATGGAAGCGCGCCACCGCTCTTCAACCGGAAGTTCCAATGCCGGGTCGACGGCGCCCAACACGATCTGGATGACGCGTTCCGCGGCATCGAGGTCCGATTTGTTAATTGATGGACGCGCATAGGCGAAGGCAGCGCGCGGGAGAACGCGCGCCCATCGCGCGCCTTCCCTAGCAAACAGGGGATCAGGTCCGCGCGCCGCTCGTGCGAGCTCGTCGCTCCCATCTTCATATGGGACTCCAAGGATCTCGGACATCACATCGAGATCCCCCGACCGCTGTTCGGACCATTCGCCGGCGAGCCACGCACGACGAATGGTCTTGGAGGTGAAGAGTTCTGCCCAATCTCGGCGCGCGGTTCCCGGCCGCGCCGGTGCTTCATGCTGAAAGGCAACGACGCTGCGATTCAGGGCGCGCGCGAGCGTCGTTGCGCGTTCGTCGCCGAGTTGCATTTCGCTCAACAGTCCAGTTGCCGGCGAAATTGGAATGGCCGGGATGGTCAGGTCTGCGGCAACGCCCCCTTCTGATAGCAAGACAACGTGGTGAGATTGCACGCGAATTGCATCTCGACGAAGCTCTTCTTCAAACGGAACGAGTATTAAGAGATCGGCTGACTTTTCCAGGACTCGCAACGAGTAAGCGTCGCGAACAATTAGCGCGCGAGCAAGAAGGTCCGCGCGGCCTTCTTCAGGGCTTGTAAGTAGCACGGCCGCCACGAACGCGAGTACGTCATCTTGACTCGGCGCCGTTATCGTGATGACGTGCGGTTCGAGTTCCAATCGGCGGAGCAACTCGGCGGCTTCGTCGCTTCGTCCGGCGACAACAAGCTCCGGCGTCAAGATCGGAAGTGTCGAATTCGAGAAGCCGATCCACCACTCCTCGAGGGTCTCGACTCCTTGAATCGGCTTGCCAAGGACCTCGGATAGCCAGACATGTGCAGCCGGCGCTGACTCGAGCGCCGTCTCGATGTCTTGCACGTCGAAGGCTCGCACGTCGCGCCAAATTCCCTCGCCGCGCTTCTCGGTCTCCCAGCTCCGCTTCCCTTCCCAGCGACGACAGGTCAAGAAGACAAACGTGGTGTCGGCGGGAGTAACTCCCAATGGATCGGAAGTCCGCGTTGCGTAGTCGCTGTTTGCCTTCTTCTTCGGATCGCTGCCGGTGCCGACCTCCCACACGCTTGTTCCCTTCGGAACGAAAGGGGTCCCTTTTTGGGCCTCGATTCGCCCGTCGTACCCTGGCGAACCTGTTGCTTCGCCGGCGGGAAAGTCCAAGACCGTCAGCTGGTCGTTAGTCTGTTGAGCGAGTCGCCGCGCGAGGCGCGGTAGTTCCCCCCTCGCCTCGAGGGTGTCGGCCCACCGCTCGATTTCGAGTGCGGAAGCTAGATGAGGAAACATCAGTCGTGTGTTCGCCTCTCCATTTACGCCGCTGCAAATTGTCGCTCTTGGCGGGGACGTGGCCTCTAGTTCTAGTAAGGCTCGTCAGGTCGGCCATACGGTCGCTACTAGAACCGAGTGGGCGTCCGAGGAATCGAACCTCGCACATTCACCTTGTAAGGGTGACGCTCTACCACTGAGCTAGACGCCCCGGCCCCCGAGTCTACGGGCGCAAACCCCTACCCCGGTCTGGCTACGTGTTTCCTTCCATCCGGGCTAAGGAAAACCGCACCTCGACCGATTCACGACCAGCTATGAGCACGTTCTCGCGTCTCCTGACGGACGCTGACGCGTTGATCTTCATCCTGCTCGCGGTGGCCTCCGTCCGTGAGTACCGCCGAGGCCGGGGTGCCGCGGCCGCGTGGGCCGCCACCGCGTTCGTCACACTCGGCGCCGTCGCCGCGCTCGCCTTCCTGCCTTCGAAACAAGGGGACGCGATCTACGACACCCTCGCCTGGCAAGCGCTGGTGCGCTTCGTCATCGGCGTCCTCGTCCTGTTCCCGTACTTCCTGTACCGGCTCGCCGCCACCTTCCGGCCGGCGTCGCGTTTCGTCCGGCGGAGCCTCGACATCCTCACCTTCGGCCTGATCGCGGGGTTCGTCGCCGCGCCTCGGCTCCCGGGGCCGGGCGAGCATCGTCCGGCGTGGCTCGGTCTGTACACCATCGTCTTCATCGCGCAGTGGACGGCGACGTCGGCCTACGCCGCAGCGTCCCTGTGGATCGCCGGCCGCGGACGGCCCACCGCAGCGCGTTATCGCATGCGCTTGCTGGCGGGCGGGACGGCCGCACTGAACGTCACCATCCTCGTGTCATCGTTCCTCCCGCAGCGGGGCCCGAACAACCCGAATGCCGTGATCCAGATCATCGAGCTCGCGATCGGACTGGCCTTCTTCATCGGCCTCGCGCCTCCCCGCGCGCTCGTCAATATCTGGCAGCGCCCCGAGTCGGACGCAGCCCGCCGCGCGATGTCGGACCTCATGTCCGCGGTCACGGCGAACGAGGTCGCCGACACGGTCATGCCGCATCTCCGGAGCCTCATCGGCGCGCAGAGCGTTGCGATCTACAACAAGGACGGGAGCGTCTTCGCGTCCTACGGAGATCCCCCGCCGGAGTTCGACATCGGCGAGTCCGCTCTCGAAGAAGGCAAGCTGCGAGCTCCGCTCAAGAGCGGCGGTGCGATCGTCGTCCGGAGCAACACGTTCTCCCCGCTCTTCGGCGCCGACCGCATCGCGACGCTGCAGTGGTTCTCCGACCTCACCGATCTCGCGCTGTCACGATGCGCGGCGACGGCGCGCGAGCGCGAGTTCATCTCGAACGCGGCGCACGAGCTCCGGACGCCTCTCACGACGATGACCGGCCTGGCCGCCATGCTCGCCGTCGACCGCGAAGTGATGACCGAGGACCAGCTCACGAAGTGTGTCGAGGGGCTCGTCCGGCAAGGCAACCGCGCGCGCGAGCTCGTCAACACCCTCCTGGACATGGCACAGATCGAGCGCGGGACCGTCGCGTTCGCCGATGACATCATCGACCTCTCGAATATCGTCGGGGACTCGCTCGACTTCACGTCCGCGCCGTCCGATCGTGAGATACGAGTCAAGGTGCCGGACGATGCAAGGGTACGCGGCGACGCCGAGCGCCTCGGTCAAGTCGTCGTGAACCTTCTCACGAACGCGTACCGCCACGGTGGCAAGACGATCAATATCGAAGCGCATGACGATCGCGACAGGATCGTCCTGTCGATCGGCGACGACGGCGATGGCGTGCCGTCCGAGCTCATACCGAAGCTCTTCGATCCGTTCTCGCGCGGCGCCACAGCGAACGGCATGGGATCCGGCCTCGGCCTTGCGATCTGCCGCCGCATCGTCGAAGCGCTCGGTGGAAGCATCACCTACGACCCGACACCGGAGTGGCGCTCGCGCTTCCGTGTGGAACTCAGAAAGGCAGCCTGACGGATTGGCCAAGATCCTCGTCGTCGACGACGAACCAGACGTTCTGTTCACCGTCAAGATCGCGCTCGAAGTCGCCGGATACGAGGTGATCGAGGCTGAAGACGGACACGGCGCACTGATGCGCGCATGGGACTACCCCGACGCGATCGTCCTCGACCTCAGGCTCCCGGACATGGATGGCAGCGAAGTGCTCCAAGCCATCAGGGCCGAACCAGCGCTCTCGCACATCCCAGTGATGTGCCTGTCCGCGCACAGCGACGATCAGACGAAGCGCCGGATGCTGGCGCTCGGTGCGAACGCGTACGTGAGCAAGCCGTTCGACGTCTCGATCCTCCGCAAGACCGTGGCGTCCCTGCTCGAAACGCGCAACGCATCCTGAGGCACACTGGAGGCATGGTCTCCCCGTCAACGCGCATCGGTCACGTCCATCTGAAGGTCAGCGACCTCGATCGCGCGGAACGCTTCTACATCGAGGTGCTCGGCATGGAGCGGACGGCCCGCCTCGGCGATCAAGCCACGTTCCTCGCGTACGGCGACTACCACCATCACCTCGGTCTGAACGTATGGCACTCGAAGGACAAACCACCGGCCCCCGTCGAAGCCGCCGGCCTCTATCACTTCGCGATCATCTATCCGTCGCGGAAGGACCTCGCCATCGCCGTGAAGCGCGTGTTCGAGAAAGGTTGGACGATCGACGGCGCCAGCAACCATCACGCGAACATCTCGATCTACATGCACGACCCGGACATGAACGGGATCGAGCTCTACTACGACCTCCCCAAGGTGCAGTGGCGTCGCAATCCGGACGGAACGCTCTGGCTCGGTTCCGATCCGCTCGATGTGGAAGCGCTGATCGCCGAAGCGGATTAAGCTTCCCGCCGTGGGAGGAGCGCTCGACGGTCTGAAGATCTGTGACCTCACGCAATTCGAGGCCGGTCCGTCCTGCACCGAACTCCTTGCCTTCCTCGGTGCGGACGTCATCAAGTTCGAGGATCCGCGCCGCGGCGATCAGGGTCGCGTCCTCGGCATGGGTCCGGGCGACGACTCGATGTACTTCCTGCTCCTGAATCTCAACAAGCGCAGCGTGACGATCAATCTGAAAAGCGACGAGGGACGCGAGCTCTTCCTCAAGATGCTGCCGACCTTCGACGTCCTCGTCGAGAACTACACGCTCGGCACGATGGAGCGCTTCGGCCTCGGCTGGGACGTCCTCCACGAACTGCACCCACGACTGATCTACGCGAACGTCCGAGGCTTCGGCGATTCCGGCCCCTACGCCGACCACAAGTCGTTCGACATGGTCGGTCAAGCTGCCGGCGGCGCGATGAGCGTCAACGGCACGCCGGACGGACCACCGACGCGTCTCGGCGTCACGCTCGGCGACACGGGAACGGGCATGCACCTCGCCGTGGGCATCCTCGCCGCGTACATCCAGCGCGAGCGCACCGGTGTCGGACAGCGCGTCGAGTGCTCGATGCAGGAAGCCGTCATGAACTACACGCGCGTCGCGATGCTCTCGCACTACCTGTCGGGTGAGCCGACCAGGCGTCGTGGGAACCCGATCAAGTACATGTCCGGCGACGCGTACCGCTGCAAGGGCGACGGGCCGGACGACTACGCGTTCATCCTCGCGCCGTCACCACACATGTGGGACGGTCTCCTCAAGACCATCGGCCGGACGGACCTCATCGGCGACGAACAGTGGTCGAAGGGCGGGTGGCGCGCATCGCACTGGGACGAGGTCCACGAGCTGATCGAAGCATGGACGCTCGAACACGACAAGTGGACGGTCATGGAGGAGATGCAAGCGAACGGCGTGCCGGCGAGCGCCGTGTTCGACACCGGCGATCTGCTCGCGAGCGAGCACCTGCGAGAGCGCGGGATGGTGCAGACGATCACCTATCCGGCGGGGACGTACGACGTACCGGGCAATCCGGTGCGACTCAGCGGATCACCGACGTCGTACACGCCGGCACCGCTCCTCGGCGAGCACACGACTTCGGTGTTCGAGGAACTGCTCGGTCTCGATGCCGCGGCCGTCGAACGCTTGCGCGCCGACGGCGTCGTCTAGCGCGGATCCCAGTACTTCTTTCCCTCGATCTCCGGTGGACGGTAGTTCTGATCCTCGTCCGACTCGTCGTGCGGGTACTTGTAGCCCTTACCTTCGCGCGCGAGCTTCCGTGACATCTGCTTATCCGACTGCTTGAGGTGAGGCGGCACCTCGTACGAACGCTGCTGCAGGTCTTCGCGGACGGCGATCATCGCCCGCGCGATCGCGTTCGACTTCGGTGCGAGCGAGAGGTAGACCGCGGCTTGCGCGAGCGCGAAGGCCGACTCCGGCAGACCGACGTACTCGTTCGCCTGTGCCGCCGCCGTCGCGACAACCAGCGCCTGCGGGTCGGCGAGCCCGACGTCCTCGGATGCCAGCACGACCATCCGGCGCGCGATGAAGCGCGGGTCCTCTCCCCCGTCGATCATCTCGAACAACCAGTAGAGAGCTGCGTCCGGATCCGAGCCGCGCATCGACTTGATGAAGGCGGAGATCACGTCGTAGTGCCTGTCCTGCGCCTTGTCGTACCGCACGACGCGACGCGCCATCGCCTGTTGCACGTTCTCGAGCGTGATGTGGTTGTTCTCCGCAAGCGCGGACGCGGCCTCGAGCGCGTTATGCGCGGTGCGCCCGTCGCCGCCGGCCTTCTCGGCGATCCAGTCGATCGCATCGTCGTCCGCGGTGAAGCCGGGAAGCCCGCGCTCGTCGGTCAGCGCGCTGCGGAGGATCGTCCGGACGGCCTCCGGTTCGAGGGGCTCGAGACGGAAGAGGAGCGAACGAGAGAGCAGTGGCGAGTTCACTTCGAAGAACGGGTTCTCCGTCGTCGCACCGATGAGGATGATCAAGCCTTCTTCGACCGCCCCGAGGAACGCGTCCTGCTGCGCGCGGTTGAAGCGGTGGATCTCGTCGAGGAACAGGACGGTGCGCCCGAACTTCCGCGCGTTCGCGATGACCTTGCGCACGTCGGCGACGCCGGCCGAGATGGCGGACAACTTCTCGACCGGCGACTTCGTCCGCTCCGCGACGAGGTACGCGATCGTGGTCTTCCCGGTCCCCGCCGGGCCCCAGAGGATCGCGCTCCGGAGCTCGTCACGGTCGATGAGCGCTCGGAGGGTCGTCCCGGGACCGATGACCTTGTCCTGCCCGACGACCTCGTCGATCGAACGCGGACGCATGCGCGCGGCGAGCGGGGGCCGCGCTTCGCTGCGCTCGCTGTCTTCGAAGAGGTTGTCCGGCATCAGTAAGCAAACTAGTCCGACCGGCTAAAGCTGCGTCGCAGACGGGCGATTCCTCCACGTGAGTCCGGAGAGGGGGTCTCCCCGTTTCGCCAGTGTGCTCGTGGGCGCCGTCGCGGCGGGGGCCTACGCTCTCGCTCTCACGTTCCATCTGATCCCGAAGTCGATGTCGACGGTGGTCTCCGCGGCCCTCGTCGCCTTCCCCTTCGTCATCGGCGTCGAGGCGTACCGGGCCGCGCGACGCCATACCGGGCGGACGAGGCGCGGGTGGCTGTGGATCGCCTGGACGTTGCTCGTCGTCGGCATCTACAACGTCGCGTGGATCGCGATGCTCGCGACCAACCGTCCTATCCCGCCGGCGTTCTCGCTCGGATTCCTCGTACTCATCCCGCTCGGCATGGTCGGCGTGCTTAACCTCGCCGTCCTGCGCGACCGCTCGTCGACGTTGCGGCGAACGTGCGACGGCGTGTTCATCGCGGGCTCGGTCTTCCTCATCAGCTGGTGCTTGATCCTTCGGACGCTCTACGTCGGTTCGTCCGGTTCCGTCGCGACGCGGATCGCGACCCTGAGCTATCCGATGAGCGACATCCTCATCCTCTCGCTCGTGATCTTCCTCGCGACTCGCTACCGCACGGACGGCACCACGCCGCTCACCTACATCGCGATGTCGCTCGTCGTGTGGTCCATCGCCGACAGCACCTTCGCCTATCTCACGTTCCGCGGCGAGTACTACGCAGGCCACCCCGTCGAGGTCGGCTGGCTCGTCGGATACGGCCTGCTGTTCCTGGCAGCGCACCGCGCCCACCCCGTCGCGAGTCATGAGGACGCCGCCGAGGAACTCCCGCGGGTGGAACTCCCCTATGGGATCGGGTCCGTTGCACTCGTCGTCGGCATCACCGCGCAGATCGTGCGCGACAGGGTCGACGCGGTCGTGCTCTTCACGCTCATCGGTCTCGCGATGCTCGCGCTCGCGCGTCAGTTCCTCGCGCTCGTCGAGCACCAGCGCTACACGATCAAGCGACTCCGAGCATTGGACGAGACCAAGACGAACATCCTGCGTGCGGTCTCACACGAGCTCCGGACACCGCTCACGTTCATCAAGGGAACGTCCGCGTTGCTCGGCGAGCAGTGGCATGAGATGCCGGAGGAGACGATCGACATGCTCTTCGGACGCGTCAACGCGAACTGCGACCGCCTCGACGAGCTCCTCGGGAGCCTCCTCGATCTCGACCGGCTCTCGCGCGGCGTCATCGAACCGACACGTCAGCCGACGGACATCCGCGCACTGATCGAGCGTGTGGCGTCCAGCGTCAACATGAACCAACACGCGGTCTCGGTGATCGGCGATGCCGGCGAAGCGTCCGTCGATCCCGGACAGATCGAGCGCGTCGTCGAGAACCTTCTCGTCAACGCCGTGCGTCACACACCACCGGGAACGCGGGTCGCCGCGACATGTGTGCGGGACGAGAGCGGCGTCCTCATCACGGTGTCGGACGACGGACCGGGTGTCCCGGCCGAGATCCGTCCGACCATCTTCGATCCGTTCGTCCAGAGCGAGGCGAGCGTCGGCGCCGGACGAGGCACCGGCATCGGATTGTCGCTCGTCGCGAAGTTCACCGAGCTCCACGGGGGCCGGGTCTGGGTCGACGAGTCGTCGGCCGGAGGCGCCGAGTTCGGCGTGTACCTCCCGGACGTCGCGGCCGCATAGACCGTCTAGCATCGCGGCGATGCTCGATCGCCCGCTCATCAGTACCGACCGACTCGCCGCCGTCCTGACCGATGTCCGCGTCATCGACGTGCGATGGTCGCTCGCCGATCCGTCCGGCGGACGTAGCGGCTACGAGGCCGGACACATCCCGGGCGCGGTCTTCGTCGATCTCGACGCGGAGATCACGGGAAGCGAGGGGCTCGGCCGCCATCCACTCCCGACGCGCGAGCAGTTCCAAGACGCCATGCGGAGGGCCGGGGTCGGACGCGACACTGACGTTGTGGTCTACGACGACGCGGGTGGTTCGTCCGCCGCGCGGCTGTGGTGGCTGTTCAAGGCGTTCGGCCACGACGGCGTCGCGGTGCTCGATGGTGGGCTCCAAGCGTGGACGGGCGAGCTCGAGTCGGGCACGCGCACCTATCCGCAGGGCGACTTCGAAGCGACGGAGATCGATCGCTCGATGATCGCGACGATCGGCGAGATCGAGACGGCGAAGGTCTTACTCGACGCGCGCGCGCCCGAGCGCTATCGCGGCGAGACGGAACCGGTGGACCCCGTCCCCGGACACATCCCCGGAGCGATCAACGTGTTCTGGCAGAGCAACCTCCGCGAGGACGGCGTGTTCCGCTCACCGGTGGAGCTTCGTGCCGCGTATGAGCGGTTCGGCGAAGACGTCATCGTCTACTGCGGTTCGGGGGTCAACGCATGTCACGACGTGCTGGCGATGGAAGTCGCGGGTCTCCGACGTCCGCGTGTCTACGCCGGTTCGTACAGCGAGTGGTCCCGGACGCCGGGGAAGCCGATCCAGCGGTAGTACTAGCGGTAGTACTCGTGCGGCAACACGGCGTGCGCGCCGACGACGCCGTTGACGAGCTGCGTGATCCGCACGTCGACGACGACACTCGCGAACGCGATGGCTTGCTTGCGTTGGAAGCCGCGCTCGACGAGGAAGTCGAGCATCTCACGGGTAGCGATGTGGATGGCGTCTTCGATGTCCTCGTGGAGGCCGAAGGTGACCCACCCCGCGGGAGTGGTCGAGCGCGGCATCTGCAGGCGCGGTTCGTCCAGAACGCTCAGCTTCACCTCGACACGGTCCATCGGACACTCGATCGCCATGCCGGAGATCTCGCCGTCGCCTTGCCGTCCATGTCCGTCGCCGATGGAGAAGAGCGCGCCGTCGACGGTGATCGGCAGATAGAGCGTCGAGCCGGCGACGAGCTCTTTGCAGTCGAGGTTCCCGCCGCAGAACCGCGGGGGCCCGGTCGGGTGGGAGCCGGGTTCGTCCGGTGGTAGACCGATCACGCCCATGAAGGGACGCAGGTCGACGATGTAGCCGTACTGATTGACGGCGGTCCCCGCGTCGGGATCGAGCGTCCACGCGAACCACGTCATGGGTTCGTCCTGGACGCCGACGCGCTCGTTGAGCTTCGACTCGTATCCCCCGCCGCCCGTTGAACCCCACGCGCTCGGACGGATCTCGACCAGCTCGACGGCGAGGGTCTGTCCGGGTCGCGCGCCGCGCACGTATACGGGGCCGCACAGTGCGTGCCCCGGTCCGGCGCCGTCCATGCGCGGGCAACTCCGATCCCCGGTGAACGGTTCGAGGTGCGCGCCCGCATCGAGCGTGCGGAACAGGACCGTGTCGCCGGAGTCGATCTCGAGCACCGGCGATCGCTCCCGCGAGAAGTCGTAATGCAGCGTCGCAGCGGTCGGTTCGATCGAGTGCGTCGTCACGAAGGGAGTGCTTCCGACAGCACCCGGAGCCAGTTCTCACCGAGGACGCCGGCCCGTGCTTCGTGCGGGACGACGTCGCCGATACGCGCGAGATCGGCTGACGTATCGATCTCGACCGGGGTCTCGTCCGCGCCGAGACCGCCGTCGAAGTCGGACCCGATCCCGACCTTGTCCCAACCGATGAGCTTCGCGGTGTGCTCCGCGTGCGCTCGCACGTGTTCGAGCGTGACGAAGTTCGAGGTCGCCGTGCGCGTCAGGACACTCGAGATCAACATCGCCTCCCACTCACTCGTGAGGAAGCCGTTGAACAGGACGAGGCCGATGACGCCGTCGTGGTCCCCGATGGCGCGGATCATGTCGTCGGTCAACTGACGGTCGCCCGTGATCACGAGGTTGCCGGGGACGATCGCTCGTGCGTTCGAATGCGAGGCGACGACTCGTCCGGGTCCCGTCTCGATCGCGTCCCAGAACGACGCTTCGGCGATGTGCGACATGTCGAGGATCACACCGAGCTCGCGCATCGCGACGATGAGGTCGCGGCCCATCGGCGTGAGTCCGCCGGGTCGGCGCGTCCCGCCGCAGTAGCGCGTCTGGCTCCAGGCGGGGCCGATCAAGCGCACACCGGCGTCGAACCACCACGGGAGCTCGTCGGGCGAGGAGATCGAATCGCCGCCTTCGATCAGCACGACGATGCCGAGCTTGCGATCTGTCTCCCACGCTGCGAGGTGGTCGGCGAGATCGCTCCGCGTCCGGACGATGCGGATCCGTCCGGCGTCTTCCCAAGAGCGGTAGACGTCGAGTTGCTTCCGTGCGCTGTCGCCCGGCGGCGTTCTGTAGACGCCGTTGCCGTCGGCGTCGAATTCGTTCGTCCCGACGTAGAGCGTGCCGAACGCGATCGCGACGCCGCCTCGCTCGAGCTCCGGGAGCGTTGTCATGCATCCGGAGCGACCGCCTTCACGAGCGCGGATCTCGTGGGCGGGGATGGTCAGATCCCGACCGGCGAGGACGTTCATCGCCATGTCGAGGTGGGCGTCGACGAGACGCTCGGTCACTTCTTCTCTTTGACCTGCAACCCGAGATCGCGCAGCGCGTTCGGCTCGACCGGGGCCGGGGCACCCGTCATGAGGTCGGTCCCCGTCTGCGACTTCGGGAAGGCGATGACGTCGCGGATGGACGTCCCACCCGTCAGCGCATAGACAACGCGGTCGAGACCCATCCCGACGCCGCCGTGCGGCGGGGCGCCGTGGCGGAGGCCCTCGAGGAACCAGCCGAAGCGCGACCGCAACTCCTCATCGGTCGCGCCGAGGATGCGGAAGATCTTCTCCTGCTGGTCGGCGCGGTGGTTCCGGATCGAGCCGGAGAGCAGTTCCATCCCGTTGATCACCAGGTCGTACTGCTGCGTCCGGATCGCTTCGGGGTCGCTGTCGAGGAGGTGCTCGGTCCCCGGAAGCGGCGCGTAGAAGGGGTTTCCGACGGAGATCCACCCACCCGTCTCGGGGTCGCGTTCGAACGCGGGCATCTCGACGACCCAGACGAAGCGCCAGTCGGCGGGGACCGAGGCGTTCGTGATGCGGCCTTGCGATCGTCCGAGGTCGGTGCGGAGCCCGCCGAGGATCTCACTGCACCTCCTCGGGTCGTCCGCCGCGAGGAGGAGGAGGTCGCCCGTTTGCGCATCGAGCTCTTTGCGGATCCCGTCGAGTTCGTCGGGTGAGAGGAACTTGGCGATCGGTGCGCGGAGCTCGTCGGGTTCCACCACCATCCACACGAGACCCTGCGCGCCAAGCTCCTTCGCGCGCTCGATGAGTCCGTCGGTGAAGGAACGCGACGCGTCGGCGCCCGCGCCGGGGACCCGGAGACCTCGTACGGCCGGCGCTTTGAAGGCATTGAACTCCGTCGACGCGAACACGTGCGTCAGGTCGACGACGGTCGGGCCCGCTGCTTCGCGGATGTCCGGACGATCCGATCCGAACCGCGCCACGGAGTCGTCGTAGGTGATGCGCGGAAACGGCGTCACGATCTCGGCGCCGATGCACTCGCGCCACACGCGGGCCATGAGCTCTTCCATGAGCGCGAGGATGTCGTCGCGCTCGACGAACGCCATCTCGAAGTCGAGCTGAACGTGCTCGATCTGCCGGTCGGCGCGCGGGTCCTCGTCGCGGAAGCACGGCGCGAGCTGGTAGTAGCGCTCGAACCCGCCGACCATCAGCATCTGCTTGTACAGCTGCGGTGATTGCGCGAGCGCATAGAAGTTGCCCAGCTGATGACGCGACGGGACGAGGAAGTCGCGTGCGCCCTCCGGCGTCGCGCGCGTCATGATCGGCGTCTCGATCTCGACGAAGTCGCGCTCGGCGAAGTGATCGCGGATCGCCTTGCGGGCTCTCGAGCGGACCTCGAGGTTGCGCTGCATGGGCTCGCGGCGGAGATCGATGTAGCGGTACTTGAGGCGCGTCGTTTCTTCCGTCTCGATCTCGTCTTCGACGGGGAACGGCAGCGGCGGACACTCCGAGATCACGTCCATCACCGTGGCGACGATCTCGATCTCGCCCGTCGGGATCTTCGTGTTGATCGTCCCTTCCGGACGCTTCCGCACCGTCCCGGTGAATGCGACGCACCACTCGTCGCGGAGGCGATGCGCGTCGACGGCTTCGCAGACGACCTGCACGACGCCGGACGAATCCCGCAGATCGATGAAGAGGACGCCGCCGTGATCGCGATGCGCGTTCACCCAACCGGCGATGCGCACTTCGATGCCGGCATGCTGGGCGCGGAGCTCTCCACAGGCGTGGTCCTTGAGCATCAGGCCGTCAGTTCCTTCACAAGGCCGTCGAGGGGTACCTCTCGCTCGTCACCGCTCTCCATGTTCTTGATCTTCGCCACGCGTCGCGCGACCTCGTCGGAGCCGAGGATCACGACCGTCGGCGCGCCGAGACGCTCGGCCTGTCGAAGCATCGACTTGAACGAACGGGGTTCGTCGCTGATCGCGACCCGCTTCCCGGCGCGTCGCAGATCGGTCGCCGTCGCGAGCGCGATCGCGGCGACGCCTTGCGTCCACAGCACGAAGATCTCCGGCTTCCACGGCTCTGCCGGACGCCGCTCCTCGAGCGCGACCAGTGTCGGTGTCACGCCGATGGCGAAGCCAGACGCGGGCGTCGGCGATCCGCCGAGTTGCTCGACGAGCCCGTCGTAGCGTCCGCCGGCGCACACGGTGGGTCGTCCGCCGAGGGACGGGATGTCGAACTCGAAAACCGTCCGCGTGTAGTAATCGAACCCGCGGACAAGGTGTGGCGCGTCCTTCCACGGGATCCCGAGCGTCTCCAGCATCTCCTGGAGTGCGGCGTAGTGTGCGCGGCTCTCCTCACCGAGGAACTCGGAGATCGGTGGGATGTCGCCGCCACGGAGGATCTTCTTGCACTCGGGAACCTTGCAGTCGAAGACGCGCAGCGGGTTCTTCTCCAGCCGGACGTGACAGTCGTCGCACATGTCTTCGATCTTGTCGGCGAGTGCCGCGCGAAGCACAGGTGCATACCGTTGACGATCCGCAGGGTCACCCATCGAGTTCAGGTTGAGCTGCGTCTCCAAACCGAGCCGCTCGAAGAACTCCGTCGCGAGAACGATGAGCTCCGCGTCGACGACGGCAGATGGCGACCCGATGCACTCGACGTCGATCTGCTCGAACTGACGGTCGCGACCCTTCTGCGGACGCTCGTAGCGGAACATCGGTCCGATCGTGAAGAGCCGCACCGGCTGCGGGAGCTTCTTCCCGAGATCGTTCTCGATGAAGGCCCGGACGATGCCGGCCGTTCCTTCCGGCCGGAGCGTGAGCGAGCGGTCGCTCCGGTCGGTGAAGGTGTACATCTGCTTGTCGAGGACGACCTCGGACGAATCACCCGCCGCCCGCTGGAACACCTCCGTGTACTCCATCACCGGCGGCTCGATGCGCTGATACCCGGCGCGATCGAACAGCGAGCGCGCGAGAGCTTCGGCCTCCTCGAGGTAGGAGGAGACCGGCGGTACGACATCGGGGAGCCCTCGCGGGGCGCTCGGCCGGGTCACGTCCTCTTGTGTACCAGCCTCGACGCGACGGTGCGTCAGGACGTGCCGAGCACGTGACGCTCGAGGTTGTCGAGCGTCTTCTCCATCCCGGTCTTGTTCCGCCGGAAGAACCCGGCGAACTTCAGGCCGAACGTGGGCGCACGTCCCTGCGACCAGTCGAAGCTCTCGGTCACGAGCGTGCCGCCCTCCGCGGGTTCGAGCTCGTAGCGCCAGATGTTCTTCGCGAAGTGGCACCACCCGATCTTCCGGCCCTCTTCGAACTCGACCACCGTGTTCTGGATCGGATAACGCGTGCCGAGCTTCATATCCATCGCGAACTTCGCTCCGAGCGAGAGGCGCTCGGGGTTATCGCCGCGTGGTTTCTGCACCGTGCCCGAACCGTCGAGGACCGGGTGCATCTTCGGGTCGGCGAGCAGGTCGAAGATCTTCTCCGGTGGAGCCGGGATGAACTTCTTGACCGAGATGATCTTGTCGCTCATGGCAGTTCCAAGAGGATAGTCACCGGCCCGTCGTTCACCAAGCTGACGTCCATCTGCGCACCGAAGACGCCGGACGAAACACCGATCCCCCGCGTGGTCAGAGCGTCGATCACAGCACGGACGAGTGGCTCGGCGTGCTCGGGCGGCGCGGCGTCCACGAACGACGGACGCCTCCCCTTCCGCGCGTCCGCGTACAGCGTGAACTGACTGACGACGAGCACCTCGCCGCCGGTGTCGAGGACCGACAGGTTCATCTTGCCCTCGTCGTCGGTGAACACGCGAAGGTTCGCGATCTTGTCGGCCATCTGCACGGCGGTGTCGTCCGTGTCGTCATGGTGGACACCGAGCAGAACGAGGAAGCCCGTCCCGACGGCAGCCACTTCCACGCCGTCAACTACAACTGACGCCGAGGAGACGCGCTGGAGGAGCGCCCTCACTCCGCGCGAGCTCGCAGCGGCAGCACGCGGTACGTGTCGAACACACCCTCTACGCGCCGCACGGTGCGCTGGATGTGGTCGAGGTGCGCGACGTCCGCGAGTTCGAAGGCGAAGCGCAGTCGCGCCGTTCCGTCACGCTTCGCCCACGACGACGACGACAGGATCATCACGCCGCAGTCGGTGAGCGTGTCCGAGATGTCGCGCAGGAGTCCGGAGCGGTCGAGGGCGGAGACCTGGAGGACGACGGTGAATCGTCCACCCTGGGACGTGTCCCACTCGACCTCGACCATGCGTTCCGGTTGCAGCATGAGCGTCTTCGCGTTCGGGCAGTCCGCCCGGTGCACGGAGACACCGCGTCCGCGCGTGATGAACCCGAACACCTCGTCGCCCGGCACCGGCGCGCAGCATCGCGCGAGATTCGCCGCGACGTCGCGCTCCCCTTTCACGACAACGGACGGCGCCGTCGTCGGACGCCTGATGACGGGCGCCGGCTCCAGCTCGACGACCGTCTCTTCGGGACGGAGCACATGCCGCAGCGCTTCCACGAGGTCGGACGTCGGGAGTCGTCCCTCGCCGAGCGCTTCGTACAGGGTCTCTTCCCCCGACTGCCGGAGCTCGGAGTAGATCTCGCGCCAGACGTCCTCGGTCAGCTCGCTCTGCGCGATCTTCTCGCGGCGGAGCGTCTTCAGGAAGAGGTCGCGTCCCTCTTCGCGCGCTTCCTCGCGGCGGTGCGCCGTCAGCCAGTGACGGATGCGCGAGCGTGCGCGTGACGTCTTGACGATCGCGAGCCAGTCCTCCTTCGGACGGGCATCCTGCGCACGTGTCGTCAGCACCTCGACGACATCACCGGACTCGATCCGCGTATCCAGCGGGACGAGGTTCCCGTTGACACGCGCACCGACCGTGCGATGTCCGACCTCGGTGTGGATCGCGTAGGCGAAGTCGATCGGACACGAGCCTCGCGGGAGCGAGATCACGTGTCCTTTCGGCGTGAAACAGAAGACCTCGTCGTGGAACAGGTCGAGACGTAGTGATTCCATGAAGTCGCGCGGATCGCGCGCTTCGCGGAAGGTCTCGACCATCTCGCCGAGCCACGGGACGTCGGAGTCCGTCGGCTTTCGCTTCAGGCCCGGCGATTCCTTGTACTTCCAGTGCGCGGCGATGCCGTACTCCGCCGACTCGTGCATCGCGCGCGTGCGGATCTGGATCTCGAGCGCTTTGCCGCCGGGTCCCATCACGGTCGTGTGAAGCGATTGGTACATGTTGAACTTCGGCATCGCGACGTAGTCCTTGAAGCGTCCGGGCATCGGCTTCCACAACGCGTGGATCACTCCGAGCGACGCGTAACAGTCGCGAAGGTCGTCGACGATGATCCGGACGCCGACGAGGTCGAAGATCTCGTCGAACTGGACGCCCCGCTCCACCATCTTCTGGTAGATCGAGAAGAAGTTCTTCGCACGCCCCGAGACCTCCGCGTGGATCTTCGCCTGCTCGAGGTGGTCGCGGATGTCGTCGACGACCTCGTGGATGTAGACGTCGCGGTCAGCCTGGCGGCGGTTCGTCAGCTCGACGATCTCGTCGTAGCGCTTCGGGTAGAGGTAGCGGAAGCCGAGGTCCTCGAGCTCCGTCCGGACCTGGAACATGCCGAGCCGGCTCGCGAGCGGCACGTAGACCTCGATCGTTTCCCGCGCCTTGTTCTCCTGCTTCTCCGTCGGGAAGGGCTCGAGCGTCCGCATGTTGTGGAGGCGGTCGGCGAGCTTGATGATGATGACCCGGACGTCCCGCGCCATCGCGACCATCATCTTCCGGTAGTTCTCCGCCTGCGCGGCCTCGCTCGAACGGAAGGAGAACTTCGCGATCTTCGTCAGTCCGTCGATGATCTCCGCGACCTCGTCGCCGAAGGACTCACGAAGGTCGTCAAGGGAGGCGTCCGTGTCCTCGACGGCGTCGTGGAGGAGCGCGCCGACGATCGTCGTCGGGTCCATGCCCATATCGGCGAGGATCTCGGCGACGGCGAGCGGGTGGGTGATGAACGGATCGCCGGACAGGCGCATCTGGCCCTCGTGCACCTCGTTCGCCACCTGGTACGCGCGGACGACGGATGTCGTCTCGGCCTTCGGATGGGCAGCGAGGACCTTCGCGAGCAGCGGCTTGACCGCCTCCGGCGCTTCGGCCCCCTGCGGGACGCGGCGCAGCCTGCCGAGGATGAGGCGGAGCGGGCTACGAGGTTTGGTCTGCGCCACGACTCCAGTGTGCCCTAGCTTGCGAGGTCGGCCCGCTTGATCTTCCCCGTCGCCGTCCGGGGCAAGGCCTCGACCCGGACGTAGCTCTTCGGCGCGTGCGATCCCGGGAGCCGCGCGCGCGCCCACGTCTTGAGTTCGTCGAGGTCCGCATCGCCGACGATCGCCGCGCACACCCGCTGTCCGAACTCGTTATCGGGAACGCCGAACACCGCGACCTCGTGCACGCCGGAGTGTGCTTCGAGCACCCGCTCCACCTCCGCCGGGTAGACGTTCACACCGCCGGAGATGATGAGGTCCTCGCGGCGTCCGTCGATGAAGAGATATCCGTCGCCGTCGAGGTGTCCGTGGTCGCCGACGGTAAAGGATCGCGCGACGCGCCCCCCTCGGGTGGGCACGTCCTGCCACGCCTTCGCGGTCTTGTCCGGGTCGCGCCAGTACTCCCATCTCGCGAAGGACGGGGGCGTCACGTAGATGAGGTCGTCGCGGATGGAAAGCTCTCGCCCGGGACGCGCGCGGCCGACCGTCCCCGGACGCTCGCGCCATTCGTCCGGCGAACACATCGTGAATTGCCCCTCGGTGGACCCGTAGAACTCCCAGAGCGGACCGATCGCGTCGAGCGCCGCGCGCTTCAACGGTTCCGGACACGGCTCGCCCGCGTGCAGGACGCGTTTCGCTTTCGGCGCTTCGAGGCCCGCGGCGAGCAGGCGACGCAGATGCGTCGGGACGAGGAACGCTCCGGTCGCTTCGCGGAACGCTCCGACGATCGCGTTCGCGTCGAAACGCTCGAACAAGAGGACGCGGGCTCCCGCAAGAAGCGCCGAGATCGTGATGCGGTGTGGTGCGGAGTGGTACAGCGGTGAACAGACGATGATCGTGTCGCCGCCTTCGGCGGACCATAGGTCGCGCTCGTCGTCGGCGAGCGCGTGCGCTTCGTCCTCCGACAGCACGCCCGACCACACACCTTTCGCGAGGCCGGTGGTGCCCGACGTGTAGTGCATCGGCCGCGCGAGAGGAACATCGGCGATGTCGATCGAGCTTGCTTCGTCCGGGAAGTCTTCGACGACGAACGCGGGATCGGCGTCCGCGATGATGCGATCGCGTTCGGCCTTTGAGAGGTGGACATTCACGAGCACGGGCACGATCCCGCTCCGCAGCGCACCGAGAGTGAAAGGAACGAAGCCGGGTACGTTCTCGGCGACCACGGCGACGCGGTCGCCCGGTCCGAGCCCTCGCTTTGCGAGCCATGCCGCGGACGACCGTGCCCGGGGTTCGACCGTTTCGCGACTCAGTTCGAACATGTGAGAGAATCCGGCGCTGACCAGTAGTCACTAAGGAGAAGCAGCAGATGAACATCGTAGTGACCGTGAAGCAGATCCCCGACCCGAACGTCGCGCCCCAGCTCGACGGCAACCGTCTGAAGCGGAGCGGCGTGGCGGGAGTCCTCGACCCCGGTGACGAGTTCGGCGTGGAGGCCGGCCTCCAGATCGCAGCCGCCCACGGCGGCGAGGTGACCGTGGTGTCGATGGGACCGCCGCAGGCCATGGAAGCGGTACGCAAGGCGTTGTCGATGGGGGCCGCCAAAGGCATGCTCGTGTCGGACGATTCCCTCGCCGGCTCCGACGCCCTCCACACGGCGCGCGTCCTGGCCGAAGCGATCAAGAAGAATGGCTTCGATCTCATCATCTCCGGCGTCGAATCGACGGACGGGTACACGGGCGTCGTCCCGCAGATGATCGCCGCGCTCCTCGACATCCCGATGGCGACGTTCGCGAAGTCGATCGAGATCAACGGCGACACGGTGAAGATCAACCGTCAGACGGAGAAGGGCTACGACGTCGTCGAGTGCCCGATGCCGTGCGTGATCACCGTGACCGCCGGTGTGAACGAACCGCGCTACCCCTCCTTCAAGGGGATCGTCGAGGCGAAGAAGAAGCCGGTCGATGAAGGCGGGTCGCCGGTGTCCGGCGACTCCACATCGCAGAACGTCGAATCCATCAACGATGCTCCGCAGCGCGGCGCCGGTCAGGTCGTCGAGGACGACGGCACGGGCGCAGCGAAGATCGCGGACTTCCTCGCAGAAGCGAAGGTGATCTAACAACGACGGGCGACGCACGCCCTGAACAGGATCGGCGCGAGCACGCACAGCGTGCGGCGCCCAGCGAAGGAGAAATACGTGGCGAAGATCTGGGTGTTCGCAGAAGTCGAAGAGAGCGGCAAGGTCGCCGTGAGCGCGCTCGAGAATCTCGCGAAGGCGCGCGAGCTCGGTGACGCCGAAGCCGTCGCGCTCGGACCGGGCGCGTCCGCGGCCGTCGCCACGCTCGGCGAGCACGGCGCGAAGAAGGTCTACGTATCGGACGATGCCGTCTTCACGGATTTCGTCGCGCAGCCGTCCGCCTTTGCGTTGTGGAAGCTCGTCGAACAGCACCAGCCGGACATGATCATCTTCGGCATGGACTACGACAGCCGCGATATCGCCGCGCGACTCGCGGCGTCGAACGGCTCGACGATCATGGGGAACGCAACCGACGTCCTCGGCCCGGACAAAGCCCAGACGCAGATATTCGGCGGCACGAAGATCGTCGACGTCGCACTCGGTGGTCCGAACCCGAAGATCGTGATCACGCGTCCGAAGTCGTTCGAGGCATCGCCGGTCGGCGGGTCCGCAGAGACCGAACAGGTCAACGTCGAGATCCCCGACAACGAGAAGAAGGCGAAGCGCGTCGAGCGTCACGAAGAGGAAGCGGCCGGCGTGAAGCTCGAGGAGGCGAAGGTCGTCATCTCCGGCGGACGCGGTCTCCTCGACCCGAAGAACTTCGAACTGCTCGAGCAGATCAGCAAGGCGGTGCCGAACTCCGCGGTCGGTGCGACGCGCGCGGTCGTCGACGCGGGCTGGGTCCCCTACTCGATGCAGGTCGGCCAGACGGGGAAGACCGTCAAGCCGGACGTCTACATCGCAGCCGGGATCTCCGGTGCGTCGCAGCACCAGGTCGGCATGAAGGAGTCCAAGCGGATCGTCGCGATCAACAAGGACCCCGAAGCGCCGATCTTCCAGATCTCGGACCTCGGGATCGTGGGCGACACGATGAAGGTCTTGCCGGCGCTGATCGAAGAGCTCAACAAGCGCAAGGGCTGAGCGAGCTCACTGCCCGGGGAAACACAGGCAGAAGGGGTGCCCGGCGGGATCCGCGTATACCGTCGGGTGCCCGCCGGGATTCGGTAACCGGATGGCGCCGAGCCGCTCTGCCGTGCGCTGCGCGCCGTAGTAGTCGTCGAACTTCAGATCCATGTGCATCTGCTGCGGGTACGCGGGATCGGGGTACCGCGGCGGCGCGTGCTCCGGGACATGGCGGAACGCCAGCATCGGCAGCTTGCCGTCGTCACGGGCGATCACCACGCGCTCGGGCGAGTCCTCGACGCGGGCGGTCATGCCGAGGAGCTCTTCGTAGAACGGCGCGAGCGACCGCGGGCTGAAGCAGTCGAGCACGACGCGGCCGATGACGGCGTTCGCGTCGCCGGCCTCTCCGGCAACCAGACCGATCGCATGACCGGCGTGGTCCGTCCACACGTCGTCGTGGATGTGGGTGGCGCCGTTCGACTCCGCGATGCGCGTCGCCTCGGACATGTCGCGGACGAAGAGCTCGAGGTGCACCTGCTGGGGCCGGTTGGGGTCGCCCCACGACGGCGCCCGCCACTCCGGAGCCTGTCCGGCGAAGGGGATCATCGGCCTCGTCCGGCGGTCCTTCGCTATCACGACCCAGTTCGGCCCGTGCTCCGGCAGCGGCCAGCCGAGCAGCTCGGCGTAGAGCTTCGCGACCTGCGGGACGCTGCCGCCCGGGCAGTCGATCTGGATGTTGCCGATGCCGAGGACGAGCGGCCAGTCGGTCACGCCGATGTCCGTGATCTTCCCGGCGCCGTCGAAGAGCAGCGTGACGGCCGCTTCGCCCGTCTCACCGCTCAGGACGACGCGCGCGACGGGAGGTGTGTCGCCGATCTGCATAGATCCGGTGACCCGGCGCGTGCGCCCGATCATGCCGTCGATCGCCGGCCACCACGCCTCGAGGCCCGCCGCATCCTTGCCTCGCGTCATCTCGCCGGCATGGCGATCCCACATCGACCGGAACTCACCGCGTTCGAGACCTTCGACGATGTCGGCGACGAGCTGCGCGTAGTCCGTCACCACGGCACGATAACGCTCAGTCGACGACGCGCGCGATGGCGAACCCGTCGTACCCTTTCGCGCCGACCGTCTGGAGCGCCGTCGCATCGACGCGCGGCGACTTCGCCATCATCTCGTTCATGCGTTGCACACCCTGCACGCGGATGTCGTCCGTCGACGTGTTGACAACCTCGCCGTCGCGGACGACGTTGTCGGCGATGATGATCGAGCCCGGACGCACGACATCGAGCGTCCGCGCGAAGTACTCGGGATAGGTCTCCTTGTCGGCGTCGATGAAGACGAGGTCGAAGACTTCACCGGACGGCCAGTTGTCGAGCGCAGCGCCGACGCGGATCTCGACCACGTCCGCCACGCCGGCGCGGACGAGGTTCGAACCGGCAACCTCCGCGTGCTTCGGTTCGTACTCGAGCGTCACCAGTCGCCCGTCGGGCGGCAGCGCCCGCGCGAGCCAGATCGTCGAGTACCCGCCGAGCGTCCCCACTTCGAGGATCGTGCGCGCGCCCATCGCTCGCGCGAGCAGGTTGAGGAATTTCCCTTGGGCGGGCGATACGGCGATCGCCGGC
>Ga0307469_10000137_pt1 | contig 28080 bp, 20 predicted proteins | sample atmos_gasesAM2C__FD_203084 | JGI IMG/M metagenome (GOLD analysis project Ga0307469, IMG submission 203084) | Hardwood forest soil microbial communities from Morgan-Monroe State Forest, Indiana, United States - atmos_gasesAM2C_515 | ecosystem: Environmental > Terrestrial > Soil > Temperate... | reverse complement strand
CACTTCGATCTGTTTGCGAAAAGCGTCGGCGGCATCGCTGAATTTCTGTTGCAGTTGAAATGTGATGCCCAGGTAGTTGTAGGCATGCTCGTCGTAGGGGTTCACGCCGATCTGTTTTCGAAAGGCCGCCACTGCATCGTCGAATTTCCCGAGCCGGAGAAAGGCGAGGCCCAGGTCGTTCCACGCCTGCTTGTGTTTGGGCTCAAGCTCCACTACACGTTGAAAGAGCGGGATCGCCGCGCGGGGGTTGCCGGAATTTAGCGCTGCGAGCCCTGCTTCAACTAGCTCATCCGCTTTTGCGGTGGAGGGAAGCGCGGGTGCTCCCGTCGTGGCGGTCTCGACGGCGAGCACCTGACTTTCGTCCGATTCAACGGCGCGCGCAAACGCAAGATAGTCGCCGGCGCGTGAAGAAGGCAGCTCGCGCATCCTGAAATTCATCACGCGCTGCACCGTGACGGTATGATTCTCGGACAGGTAGCTCGATTTAAATTCGGCGTAATCGCGGGCTACGGCGATACCCACCGGCGCATGCGCTGTGAAATTCGCGGGAAACGTCAACTTCAGATTCACGGTCACATCGAGCGGACTTCCGATCTGAATCGGCTCGGTGTTGTCGTCGGGCGCGTCCGGCACACCGATCACAACGAGCGGGAGCGTGACCTTCGCTTTTTTGCTTGACCAATCCAGAAAATTTGTCTGCGCAAATTCGAGGTCCAGCTCGAATGGATTCTGTGTGTCGGATGGATCGCTTGGCTTCACGGCGGTAACCTCGCCGTGCAGGCCATCCAGAGTCGCGATGGTCTGGGCCAGCTCTTTCCAGCGCGTTTGGGGGGTTCGACGGAAGGCCACCCGGAGTGCGAATTCATTGTCGCCGCGCAGGGAGTAGCGTATTTTCGCGGTAAGTTTTCCGAGATCGCTCACCCGCCCTTCGATCTCCACTCGCTGGGAGGAATGAAACGGCGGATCAGCGGGCGTCTCGACAATCTTGCCCGCACCGTCTGGCGGCACCAGCAGCGCCGACTTGTTCCGTAGCGCTGCGGCAAGAAGCCTGAACGGCGCGACTTCCGCCGTCGAGTCCATCCACACCAGATTCTTGTCTAAGGGAACAGCGGTGATGACATGATCGAACTGTGAAGGCGACGGTAGAGTTGTGTCGAGCTTGCGTGTCAGGGGGATCAGGACTGCATCTGAAGGGATGTTTGCAGCCTCGAGCATGGCGGCCAAAAGCGTGTGTTTGTCTTTGCAGTCGCCGTACTGATTGGCGAAAACTTCCGCAGCGGAATGCGGCTGATAACGCCCCAGACCGAATGACAAGCTGACGTAGCGGATATTTTTTGAAACGTACCAATAGAGCGCCTGGATCTTGTCGAGCTCGGTCGCCCGCCCTTGGATCAGCTCCTGCGTCTTGGCTCGGATTTCGGGAGTCGGCTGGGTGCGTCCCTGTTCGAGATTCGCATACCATCGAGCCACGTGTTCCCAGCTTGCAAAAGTGGTGAGCTGCACAGCCGGCGGCTTAGGCTCGGACTTCTTCGCTTTTGACTTTGCTTGCTCTTCATCGCTCGGATGCGCGAGTGTGGCGCGCTTCCACCGGTAGATTGTCCGGCCGCTCGCATCCTCCTTTTCGTACGGGAAGCCGGGTGACTGGAGATTCGCGGCTCGGCCAGTGGGAACATTCACTTCCAAGCGCTCATCGAGCACAATCGCGTCTTCGAGAAAACTGTGCTCGTACCAGAATTCGTTCGGCGCAAGCGGCGTCACCAGGCGCGTCACGATTTCATATTCGAGCGTGTCGCCCGTGTGCAGCGACGGGACGGTAATGTGTTTTTCCTTGTAATCCGTATAGACGGGCGCATCGCGCGCAACTGTCGCCGTCATTTCCTTCACTGCCTCGGGCGCGGCGGCCACGACTGTCGAGTCTGCTTTGCGTACGCGCACGCTGCGGACGTCCATCTGCTCGTTCGCGGAATTGAATCCGAAAACAAGTTCGCCCAGTTGCTGGACGCCTGCATCGCTCTGCACTCGAATGCGCACCCTGAGGTCGCGCTCGCCCGTGCCATCGTTTTCATATCGTGCCGTGGTTACGTAAGACTCGATGACGAATGGTTCTTGCGAATAATCCGCGGGCGCCGGTTGCTGGTCGCTCGAAGCTGAAGGTGGTTGAGGTGCGCCGGTAGGCGAGGATGCTTGCTTTGCCGCGATCGTCGCGGAGCAAGTCAGAACGGCTAAGATGCCCAACCGCATTCGATTCATACTTGCTCCCTATTCAAACTTGGCGGGACCAGTTTAGGCGGGTTCCCAGAATGGGTAAAGGTCTCGAGGGCGGCGTGTTGAGCAATTGTGAATCACGCCCGCGGGCCGGAATGGCAGCAACCCATCGCAGACCCTCTGCGTTCCTCGCCCTGTAGGTTGGTTGGAAACTCTAATGATAACTCCCTAAGTCATTCTATATGAGTGCTGTACGGAAGATTCTGGAGTCGCTAAGAGCGATCGTCGGACTAGGCCCGGGCGGGATTCACCTTTGTGTCAACCTCCGGAGGGTCCTCCGCAAGAGCCACCCTGGGCCTGGGGCCTTCGGGATAGTTTTGGGTTTTTTGGCCTGCAAGATTGTTCCGATTTTTTTCGCTCCAATTTCCACAGCGAAACGGGTTGACATGAGTCCTTCTTTTTCCTATACTTGCGCGGTTGTCCAGGGCCTATTGTGCCTGGTGGTGAAAGGGAAGTCTTCCGCCCCGGAACAGAGAACGACGGAACGGGGTTGTTGGAAGAGCGGCCGAAATGGGGCGCCAGCCCCGCAAAGCCGTGTAAAGCCTCTCCGCTGCAAGCAGATGCAGTTCACTCCTCGGGGTGAAGCGTCGTTGCGGAGTACCTGAGCCGTTCCTCGGTTTAGTAGGCGACCTTTTCTGTTCATTACACCTGCGTAGCTCTGCGCGGCGAAGTTTGCGAGCGCGTGAGATGACGCAAAGTTTTCGTGATGCGAGGGGGAGAAGCGTGCCGACGTTTGCACAATTGGTGCGGTACGGCCGGGAAAAAATCCGGACGAAGACGAAGTCGCCGGCTCTGGAAGGATGTCCAGAAAAGCGCGGCGTGTGCGTTCGCGTGTACACGCAGACGCCGAAAAAGCCGAACTCAGCGCTGCGCAAAGTGGCACGCGCGCGGCTAACGAACAGCGCCGAAGTGACCACGTACATTCCCGGCATCGGCCACAATTTGCAAGAGCACTCGATCGTGCTGGTGCGCGGCGGCCGCGTGAAGGATCTTCCCGGCGTTCGCTACCACGTGATCCGCGGCACGCTGGACGCAGCGGGCGTTGAAAATCGCAAACAAGGGCGCTCGAAATACGGCGCCAAGCGGCCCAAAGCCGCACAGAAGTAGGAGAGCGGAACGATGCCTCGTAAAGGATGGGTTCTTCGCCGCAAAATTCCCGGCGATCCGGTTTACGGCAGTGACCTGGTGCAGAAGTTTATCTCGAGCATGATGTACGACGGCAAGCGCTCGACGGCCCAGGCAATTTTCTACAGAGCGATGGATCAGGTGGCCAAGAAGACGAACGACGACGCATTCAAGCTGTTCAAGAAGGCGGTCGAGAATTGCAAGCCGGTGCTGGAAGTGAAGACTCGGCGCGTGGGCGGCGCGAATTATCAAGTGCCTGTTGAAGTGAACCCGTTTCGCCGGCAATCGCTGGCGATTCACTGGCTGGTGCTGTATTCGCGCACGCGCGGCGGCAAGACCATGACGGACAAGCTCGCGGAAGAAATTATGGACGCGGCAAACGGCCGCGGCGGAGCAGTGAAAAAGAAGGAGGACGTGCACCGCATGGCGGAAGCCAACAAGGCTTTCGCGCATTATCGCTGGTAAGCGGAAATTATCATGGCACGCCAAGTCCCAATCGAACTCACCCGGAACATCGGGATCATGGCTCACATTGACGCCGGGAAGACGACGTCCACCGAGCGAATCCTGTTCTATACGGGTGTGACTTATAAGATCGGCGAAGTGCACGACGGCACGACGGTGATGGACTGGATGGAGCAGGAGCGCGAGCGCGGCATCACCATCACATCTGCGGCGACCACTGCTTCCTGGACGCGCTTCGACAAGAAATATCGCGTCAACATCATCGATACGCCCGGGCACGTGGATTTCACTGTGGAGGTTGAGCGCTCGCTGCGCGTGCTGGACGGCGCGGTGGCGATTTTCGACGCGGTGGCCGGCGTGCAGCCGCAGTCGGAAACCGTGTGGCGCCAGGCGGACAAGTACCGCGTCCCGCGCATTGCGTTCATCAATAAGATGGACCGTGTCGGCGCGGACTTCGACCATTCGATCCGCTCGATGCGCCAACGGCTTTCGGCCCACCCCGTTCCCCTCCAGTTTCCCATCGGTAAAGAAGACAACTTCATCGGCGTAATCGACTTCATCGAGGAGCGCGCCATCATCTGGAAGGACGAAACGCTTGGCGCGGAATTTGAAATTCTGCCACTCGAAAAACTGTGGGACGCGGCTTATTTGAAATCGCGGCCCGAGCTTGAGACGGCTGTGAAGGCCTCAGCGCTGACGCCGGAATTTTACAGAGAGCATCGCGAAAAAGTGGTCGAGTACATCGCCGAGCACGACGACGCCATCCTCACGAAATATCTTGCCGAGCACAAGCTTGAGCCAGAGGAACTGCGCGCTTCGATTCGCCGTTCGACGATTGCGCTGAAACTCGTTCCCGTCCTGGCAGGCTCGGCGTTCAAGAACAAGGGCATTCAGCCGCTCCTCGACGCCGTGGTTGATTTTCTTCCTGCGCCGTCGGATCTGCCGCCCGTCGAAGGACTCACGACGGATGGTTCTGAACCTGTGTTGCGGCGCGCTTCGGACGACCAGCCGTTTGCGGCGCTGGCATTCAAGATCATGACCGACCCGTACGTCGGCCACTTGACATACATCCGCGTATATTCGGGCGTGCTGAAAACGGGCCAGTCGGTTTACAACTCGTCGAAAAAAACGCGCGAGCGCATGGGCCGCCTGCTCCGGATGCACGCGAACAAGCGCGAAGAAATCGAATCCATCGAAGCCGGCGACATCGCCGCTTGCGTGGGACTGAAAAACGTCACCACCGGCGACACGCTCTGCGACGAAGACAAACCCATCTTGCTCGAATCCATTGATTTTCCGGCGCCAGTGATTTCGGTCGCGATTGAGCCGAAGACCAAGGCGGACCAGGAAAAGATGGGCAACGCACTCGCGAAACTGGGGCAGGAAGATCCCACCTTCCGCGTGCACACAGACAATGACACCGGGCAAACGTTGATTTCCGGCATGGGCGAGCTGCACCTGGAAATTATCGTGGACCGCATGATGCGCGAGTTCAACGTGCAGGCAAATGTGGGCCGCCCGCAGGTCGCGTATCGCGAAACGATCACGAAAGTCGCGGGAGGCGAAGGGAAATACATCCGCCAGACCGGCGGCCGCGGCCAGTACGGTCACGCGAAACTTTCCGTGCATCCTCTGCCGAATTCAAATCATGAAGACATGCATGAAATGTCCACGGACGAAATTGATGCGCTTTCGAAATCCGTTGCCGGCAAGGGCGGCAAATGGCATTTTGATAAGGAACACCGACTGCTGTTCATTGACAAAGTGATCGGCGGCTCGATTCCAAGGGAATTCATTCCGCCCATCGAAGACGGCGTGCGCGAAGCCATGGAAACGGGCGTACTCGCGGGCTACGAGATGGTGGATTGCGCTGTGGTGCTCGAAGACGGCAGCTACCACGATGTGGACAGCTCGGAAATGGCGTTCAAGATTGCGGGCTCGATGGCATTCAAGGACGCATGCAAGAAAGCCCATCCGAAATTGCTCGAGCCCATCATGCGCGTCGAAGTTGTGGTCCCGGAAGATTACATGGGGCCGGTGATCGCCGACCTGAACTCGCGCCGGGGACAATTGCAGGGCAGGGAAGCGCGTGGGGGCACGGAAATTATCAACGTGCAGGTTCCGCTGGCTGAGATGTTCGGATACGCCACGGAAATCCGCAGCCGCACGCAGGGCCGCGGCAGTTTCACCATGCATTTTTCGCACTATGAGCAGGCGCCGAGTTCAGTTTCCGAAGAAGTGATTGCCCGTGCGACGGGCAGGACGGTGAAGTCTTAAGGGCCCTTAATTGACCCAGCCTATGAGCTGAGCACGCTGAAGCGGAGGAATGGACACAAATGGCGAAGGAGAAATTCGAGCGGAGTAAGCCGCACGTAAACGTGGGGACGATTGGGCACATCGACCACGGCAAGACGACGTTGACGGCGGCGATCACGAAAGTGCTCAGTAAGAACAACCCGAAGGTGCAGTTCCGGGCGTTCGATTCGATCGACAACGCGCCGGAAGAGCGCGAGCGCGGGATCACGATTGCGGTGGCGCACGTGGAGTACGAGACGGCGAACCGGCACTACGCGCACATTGATTGCCCGGGACACGCGGACTACATCAAGAACATGATCACGGGCGCGGCGCAGATGGACGGCGCGATTTTGGTGGTGGCGGCGACGGACGGACCGATGCCGCAGACGCGGGAACACATACTGCTGGCGCGGCAGGTGGGCGTGCCGTACATCGTGGTTTTCTTGAACAAGTGCGACGTGGTGGAAGATCCGGAGCTTCTGGAGCTAGTGGAGTTGGAAGTGCGCGAGCTGCTGAAGACCTATCAGTTTCCGGGAGACACGGTGCCGGTGATTCGCGGGTCGGCGCTGAAGGCGCTGGAAGGGGATGCGAAGTGGGAGAAGACGATCCTGGAGCTGATGGAAGCGGTGGACAAGAGCGTGCCATTGCCGCAGCGGGATGTGGACAAGCCGTTCGCGATGCCGATTGAAGATATATTTTCGATTTCGGGCCGCGGGACGGTGGTGACGGGGCGAATCGAGCGCGGCAAGGTGAAGGTAGGCGAGGAAATCGAGATTGTAGGCTTCCGGCCGACGATGAAGAAGACGGTGACGGGCGTGGAGATGTTCCGGAAGCTGTTGGATGAAGGGATAGCGGGCGACAACGTGGGGCTGCTCTTGCGCGGGACGGAAAAGGATGAAGTGGAGCGCGGGCAGGTGCTGTGCAAGCCGGGGTCGATCACGCCGCACACGAAGTTCAAAGCGGAAGCGTATGTGTTGACGAAGGAAGAGGGCGGGCGGCACACGCCGTTTTTCACGGGGTACCGGCCGCAGTTTTACTTTCGCACGACGGACGTGACGGGAGATGTGAAGTTGCCGACGGGCGTGGAGATGGTGATGCCGGGGGACAACATCTCGTGTGAGATCAGTTTGATCACGCCGGTGGCTTTGGAGAAGGGGCTGCGGTTCGCGATTCGGGAAGGCGGCCACACGGTGGGAGCCGGCGCCGTCGCCGAGATCATCGAGTAACCCATGCGCGAAATCATCACATTGCAGTGCAACGATTGCAAAAACCGGAACTACACCACCACCAAGAACCGGAAGAAGCATCAGGACCGGTTGGAGACTTCGAAATTTTGCAACACGTGCCGGAAACACACCGGGCACAAGGAAGTCAAATAGCCAGCAGCTAATTCACCCTTCGCCCTGAACAGCGGGCTCAGGGTGATTTTTGAGCCTGCGGCTCAAGAATCAGGGGAGTAGGTTCAACGGTAGACCATCGGTCTCCAAAACCGAGAGTGGGGGTTCGAATCCCTCCTCCCCTGCCAGCTTTGCTGCAGTGGGAGCTGGCGGGCGGAGCGAAGTGAGTCCGAGGAAGCAAAGGCGGCCGGCGAGATGGCACAGGCGGCGAAATTGAGCAAAGAAGAAACGGGCGGCCAAGGCGCAGCGTTTTCGCTTCCGGGACCGATCAGTAAAATTGCGGAATATCCGCGGCGGCTGCGCCAGTTCCTGCACGACGTGCGCGTCGAAATGAGGCAGGTGAACTGGCCGTCGCGCGACGATGTGATCTCGACCACGATCGTCGTCACCGTCACCGTGGCGTTTTTCGGCGTGTATTTTTTCTTGACCGACTCGCTGCTCGGCAAAGCGATTGGCTGGCTGATCAACTATGCAAAGAAGCACTGAAGGAAGCGAAATGTCGAAGCAGTGGTACATCGTCCACACCTACTCGGGGTTTGAGAAAAAGGTGAAGGAAAGCCTCGAAGGCCGCGTGCAGGCGTTCGGGCTTACGGACAAGATCGGCCAGATTATTATTCCCACCGAGTCGGTGGTGGAAGTGCGCGGCGGCAAGAAAGTGATTTCGCCGAGGATGTGCTACCCGGGCTACGTGCTGGTCGAGATGGACATGGACGACTACACCTGGCACGTCGTCCGCTCCACTCCACGCGTCACTGGTTTTGTCGGCTCGGGGCAAACGCCCTCGCCGCTCACGGATGAAGAAGTGCAGAACATTTTGAACCGCGCGACCACCACGGCAGAGAAGCCCAAGCCCCGGCTTTCGTTCGAGCGCGGCGAAAAAGTACGCATTGGAGAAGGGCCGTTCGCGAATTTTACCGGCGTGGTCGAGGAAGTGAATTCCGACCGCAGCACGCTGAAAGTTTCCGTCACGATTTTTGGACGCTCGACTCCGGTCGAGCTGGATTTTGCGCAGGTTGAGAAAGTCGCGTAGGCAAATCGCGCGGCGCTTCGTTTTCGCCGGCGGCGGGATTGCAGAGTAAAGGGAAACTAGATGGCGAAAAAAGTTCAAGCGATGGTGAAGTTGCAATTGCCGGCGGCAAAAGCCACACCGGCTCCGCCCGTGGGCACAGCGCTCGGCCCGCACGGCGTGAACATCATGGATTTCTGCAAGCAGTTCAACGCCAAGACGGCCAAAGAGCCGGACAGTATGATCATTCCCGTGCTGGTCACGATCTATAGCGACCGCACGTTCACCTTTATCTTAAAGACTCCGCCGGCCTCGGAACTCTTGAAGCGCGCTGCTGGAATCGTGAAGGGTTCGCCCGAACCGAACCGCAACAAAGTGGCCAAGGTCACGCGCAAGCAGGTGGAAGAGATTGCCAAGACCAAGCTGCCCGACCTGAACACGATGAGCCTCGAATCGGCGGTTCGCACGATTATGGGCACAGCGCGCAATATGGGCATCGAAGTCGAAGGCTAGTCCGGAATCAGGAGACACACGCGATGGGTCGCAGTGCCAAAGAAGGCGGGAAGAACATTGATCGCGCCCGGAAACTTGTCGAGGCGCGCCCTTACAAGCTCGAGGAAGCCGCAGAACTGCTCCGCAAGGCGCACTTCGTCAAATTTGACGAAACCGTCGAGCTGGTTTTGAACCTGGGCGTGGACCCGAAACAGTCCGACCAGATGGTTCGCGGCACTGTGGTGCTCCCGAACGGCCTGGGAAAATCGAAGCGCGTGCTGGTGATTGCCAGCGGCGAAAAAGTGAAGGAAGCGCAGGAAGCCGGCGCGGATTTTGTCGGCGGCGACGACATGGTCCAGAAAATTCAGGAAGGCTGGACAGACTACGAAGCCGTGATCGCCACGCCCGACATGATGAAATCTGCGGGTCGCCTGGGCAAAGTGCTCGGCCCGCGCGGCCTGATGCCCAATCCGAAGACGGGCACGGTCACTTTCGAAATCGCGCGCGCCGTAAAAGAAATCAAGGCCGGTAAAGTGGAATTCCGTCTCGACAAGACCGGGATCATCCATTCGCCGGTGGGCAAGATCAGCTTCACGGCGCAGCAGCTTGCCGGAAATGCGCAGGCGTTGCTGGCAGCGATCATCAAGGCCAAGCCTGCCGCGGCAAAGGGCAAGTACATCAAGAAAATCACGCTCACCTCGACCATGGGTCCGGGCGTGCCGATTGACCACGCCGAGGCGGACGCTGCTGTAGCGGTGGCAGCGTAGGAATTTGTTGCGGCCGGTCTGGCGCACTCGGACCGGAGAAAGAGGAGTTCGGCATGAAGAAGAAAGCCGAAAAAATAGCGCACGCAGACGAGCTGCGCACCCAGCTCGCAAAAGTTTCTACCGTGATTCTCTCGACGTTTCAGGGCATCACTGTCGAGCAGGACACCAAGCTGCGTCGCGCCGTCGAAGCAGCGGGCGGCAATTACGAAGTCGTGAAAAACACTGTGGCCGAGCGCGCCGCTGCCGGAACTCCGGCGGAGGGGCTGCTGAAGGGCTTGAAGGGCACAAACTCAATCGCCTTCACAACCGCCGACCCGGTTGCGCTGGCAAAGATTCTGACGAAAGTGGCGAAAGATGTTCCGGCGTTCAAGTTTCGCGCCGGGTGGGTCGAAGGACGTGTAATTTCGATCCAGGAGATCAACCAGCTCGCGGCGCTGCCGAGCAAAGAAGAGCTGTTCAGCAAGATCATGTTCCTGCTGAATGCTCCGGCGCAGCGAATGGCAACGGCGCTTGCAGCCCTCCCGCGGAATCTCGCGGTAGTCACAAGCGAAGCAGTGAAGGCAAACAAGTTCGGGCCGGGCGGCGCAGCTCCGGAAAGCGCCCCGGCAACATCACCTGCACCTGAAACGGCTTAGTCATTAGTTAGTTTGGGCGGGCTCTCGGCAATCGTTATTTATCTGCGAGGAGGATAGGAAACGGCAATGGCCAGCAAAGTGGAAAGCATTCTCGAAGAAATCAAGGGTCTCACGCTGCTTGAGGCTTCCGATCTGGTGAAGAAGATGGAAGAAGCCTTCGGCGTCTCGGCTGCTGCTGCGGCTCCCGTGATGGTTGCGGGCGGCGCGGGCGCGGCCGGCGGCGGTGCCGCGGCGGAAGAGAAGACGGAATTCAGCGTCGTTCTCACCGAAGTCGGCGCGAACAAAATCAACGTGATCAAAGCGGTCCGCGAAGTCACCAGCCTGGGCTTGAAAGAAGCCAAGGACCTAGTGGATGGCGCCCCCAAGACAATAAAAGAGGGCGTCAACAAGGACGAGGCCGCCACGATCCGGAAAAAGTTCGAAGAGGCCGGAGCCAAGGTCGAGATCAAGTAGTTGCAGCCTGCGCGGGCCCAGTGCCCGGGCTGCTGAGGAATTCGCTACGCGCGCGCTCCTTTGGAACACAGAACCTCACTATACGTCCTTCCCGGACCGACAGGGCGGGTGTCACTCCGCGCCGTCGTTTCCGGCGTGACTTTCAAGAGGAAGGTACATGAGCAATCGTAACGGTAATCGCGCCAATCGGGAACGGGAACGCCTGGACTTCGCAAAAATCAAGACCACCGTCCAGATTCCCAACCTGATTGACGTGCAGAAGAAGTCCTATCAGCGATTCCTGCAGATGGATTTGCTGCCCAGCGAGCGCGAGGACACCGGACTCCAGTCCGTTTTCACCTCGGTGTTTCCGATCCAGGATTTCCGCGGACTCTCGCAACTGGATTTCGTGGACTACGCCATCGGCAACTGGGAGTGCAAGTGTGGCCATCTCCGCGGCCTGCATCATTTGCGCGCCACTTGCCGGAATTGCGGCGCCTCAGTCGTCACGAATCCGTACAAGACCGGCGACGTGCTCTGCACGAAGTGCGGCACATTCAACAAGAACACGCCCACATTCTGCAACAAGTGCGGCGACCCGGTCACCCTGCAGCTCAAGTACGACGTGAACGAGTGCCAGGAGCGCGGCATGACCTATTCCGCGCCGCTCAAGGTCACCATCCGCCTCACCATTTACGACAAAGATCCCGACAGCGGCGCGAAATCCATTCGCGACATCAAAGAGCAGGAAGTTTTCTTCGGCGATATCCCGCTGATGACCGAGAACGGCACGTTTATCATCAACGGCACCGAGCGAGTCATCGTCAGCCAGTTGCACCGTTCGCCGGGCGTTTTTTTCGAGACCGCAAACAATCGCAGCTATTTCCTTGGGAAGATTATTCCTTACCGCGGCTCGTGGGTGGAGTTCGAATACGACACGAAAAATATTCTCTACGTCCGCATCGACCGCAAACGGAAATTCCTCGGCTCGATTTTTCTGCGCGCCCTGGGATTGAAGTCCAATGAAGATATTTTGCGCACGTTCTACCAGGTCGAGCGCATTTCCGTGCGTGAAGGCGACCTGTATTGGAACCTTTCCGAGAGCTTGATTGATCGCAAGCTTTCGAAAGAAATCAAGCACCCGAAGTCCGAAGAGGTGCTGATCGGCGCGCACAAGCGCATCACCGAGCCGCTATACAAAGAACTGGTGAAGGCGCGCGTGAATCAGGTGGAAGTCGGCGTCGCGGACCTGGAAGGCGCCGTCACCGTCAGCGAGTTGGTGAATCGCCAGACTGGCGAAGTCCTGCTCGAAGCGAACAAGCCTCTCACCCCCGAGATGTGGGCATCCATCGCCGAAGCGGGAATCACGGAAGTGGACATCTGCTTCCCGGACCGCGACGACGTGGGCGTAATCGTTAGCCGCACTCTCGAGAAGGACACCATCCGCACTCCCAAAGAGGCGCTGATCGAAATTTACCGCAAGCTGCGGCCCGGCGATCCGCCGACGCTTGAAACCGCAACCGCGCTCTTCAACGGAATGTTTTTCGACGCGCGCAAGTACGATTTCAGCAAGGTTGGCCGCCTGAAATTCAACATCAAGCTCGGCCTTGAGACTCCGCTCGACAAGCGCACACTCGACCCGTCCGATTTCGTCGCCGCGATCAAGTACCTGCTGAAGTTGCGCAAGAATATCGGCTCGGTGGACGACATCGACCATCTCGGCAATCGCCGCGTCCGCGCGGTCGGGGAACTTCTTGAAAACCAGTTCCGCATCGGCCTGGTCCGCATGGAACGCGCCATCAAGGAAAAGATGTCCGTGTACCAGGAAATGTCCACGGCGATGCCGCACGACCTGGTGAACGCGAAGCCGGTCATGGCTGCCATCCGCGAATTTTTCGGCAGCTCGCAGCTCTCGCAATTCATGGATCAGACCAACCCGCTCAGCGAGATCACGCACAAGCGCCGTCTTTCGGCTCTTGGGCCGGGCGGGCTTTCGCGCGAACGCGCTGGATTCGAAGTTCGCGACGTTCACCCGACACACTATGGCCGCATCTGCCCGATTGAAACGCCCGAAGGCCCGAACATCGGCCTGATCAGCTCGCTTTCCTGCTATGCGCGGATCAACGAATTCGGCTTCATCGAATCGCCTTACCGCAAGGTGAAGGGCGGCCGCGTGATTGATTTCGTCCAGGTGGTGAATTCTGGCGATAGTGAATTCAAAGCCGGCGAAATTGCGGAAAAAGAAAAGGTGGAAGATACCAACGACGAGCTGAAGCGCCGGCGCGTGGTGGTCGAGCCGCACTGCTTCTACCTCTCGGCGTGGGAAGAGGACCGCTACGTCATCGCGCAGGCCAACGCCTCGCTCGATGAGCGCGGGAAAATCACCACCGAGCTCGTCAATTGCCGCCAGGCCGGCAACTTCGTGCTGAAGAGCCGCGACGAAGTGGACTACATCGACGTGTCGCCGAAGCAGCTCGTTTCGGTGGCCGCGAGCCTGATCCCGTTCCTCGAGAACGACGACGCGAACCGCGCTTTGATGGGTTCGAACATGCAGCGCCAGGCCGTTCCGTTGATCCGCGGGGAGGCGCCGCTGATAGGGACCGGCATGGAGCGGGTGACTGCGCGCGATTCCGGCGCCGTCATCGTCTGCCGCCGCGACGGCATTGTGGACCAAGTGGACTCCGAGCGCGTGATCGTGCGCGTGGAATCCGACCAGTCCGGCGTGCTCAGCCGCGAAGTGGGCTCGGACATTTACCTGCTCACGAAGTTCAAGCGCTCGAACCAGAACACCTGCATCAGCCAGAAGCCGCTGGTCCGCGCGGGCGACCGCGTGAAGCAGGGCCAGGTCCTGGCTGACGGGCCTTGCACCGACCGCGGCGAGCTCGCGCTCGGACGCAACGTGCTGGTCGCGTTCCTTCCGTGGCGCGGGTACAACTTTGAAGACGCCATCCTGGTCAGCGAAAAGCTGGTCGAGGAGGATTACTACACCTCGATCCACATCGAAGAGTATGAAATCGAGGCGCGCGATACCAAGCTCGGGCCGGAAGAAATCACGCGCGACATCCCCAACATCAACGAGAGCTTCCTGCGCAATCTCGATGAGAGCGGCGTGATCCGCATCGGCGCCACCGTAAAGCCCGGCGACATCCTCGTCGGCAAAGTGACGCCCAAGGGTGAAACGACGCTCACGCCGGAAGAAAAGCTGCTCCGCGCGATTTTCGGCGAAAAAGCCGGCGACGTTCGCGACGCTTCGCTCTATTGCCCGCCGGGCATCGAAGGCACCATCGTGGATGTGAAGATCTTCTGCCGCAAAGGTGCGGAGAAGGATGAACGCCATAAGGCCATCGAAGCTGCGCAAGTGGCCAAGCTCGAGAAAAACCTCGCCGATGAAATCCGCATTCTCACCGACGAGCGCTTGAAGCGGTTGAGTGATCTGCTCGGCGGCCAGAAGCTGATGGCCGACCTGCACGATGAGCGCACCAACAAGCGCCTGCTTACAAAGGGCACCGAACTCACGCGCGACATTCTCGAAAAAATTACCACGCGCAACCTGAAGCGCTTGCGCCTCAACGACAAAGACCCGCTGCTCATCGAGAAAATCGATGAAATCGAGGAGATGACTTCGCGGCAAATCGACGTCCTGCGCAAAATCACCGACGAGCGCATCGCGAAGCTCAAGAAGGGCGATGAACTGCCCCCGGGCGTCATCAAGCTCGTGAAGGCTTACATCGCGATGAAGCGCAAGCTTTCGGTCGGCGACAAGATGGCAGGCCGCCACGGTAACAAGGGCGTCATCGCACGCATCGTTCCGAAAGAAGACATGCCCTACATGCCCGACGGCACGCCGGTGGAAATCGTTCTCAACCCGCTCGGCGTTCCTTCGCGTATGAACGTCGGCCAGATTCTCGAAACGCATCTTGGCTGGGCCTCGAAGGAACTGGGCGAGCGCGTCGCCAAAGTCCTTGACGACACAGAGAGCCGCGCCGATGCCGTACGCAAGTGGTTCAAGGACGCATTCGGCCCCACATCGGTTTGGAAAACCATCTCCGAACTGGATGACGAGGCCATCCTGGATCTCGGCCAAAGCTTCCGTGAAGGAGTTCCGTTTGCGACGCCCGTATTTGACGGCGCGCGCGAAGCGGACATCCGCCACCTGCTCGAGTTCACCGAACTGCCGGAGAGCGGCAAGATCACGCTCTACGACGGTATGACCGGCGATTCTTTCGCACAGAACGTGACTGTCGGCTACATCTACATGCTCAAGCTTTCTCACTTGGTGGACGACAAGATCCACGCGCGCTCCATCGGTCCGTACTCCCTCATCACGCAACAGCCGCTTGGCGGAAAGGCACAGTTCGGCGGACAGCGCTTCGGAGAAATGGAAGTCTGGGCGCTTGAGGCCTACGGTGCTGCGCATATTCTGCAGGAGCTGCTCACCGCGAAGTCCGACGACGTGTACGGCCGCGCCAAGATCTACGAGGCCATTGTGAAGGGCGAGCCGGGAATCGAGCCCGGCGTGCCCGAATCCTTCAACGTGCTGGTGCGCGAGCTGCAGTCGCTCTGCCTCGACGTTGAATTGATGAAACGCCAGAAGCCGCAATTGGAAAAAGCGGAAGCGGCGGATTAGCGCGGTCCGGTTCGTTTCCCGTGGCCGCCCGATAATTTTTTTTCTGGTTTTAGTCCGGCGTTGCCGGACAGGAGGAACAGCCCTTGTACCGATCGAGCCCGTACGATCGCGCCAGTCAGATTGCGGATTTTGATTCCATTCGCATCAGTTTGGCGAGTCCTGAAAAAATCCGGTCCTGGTCTCACGGCGAAGTGACCAAGCCGGAAACCATCAACTACCGCACCTTCAAGCCGGAGCGCGACGGCCTGTTCTGCGCCAAGATTTTCGGCCCCGTCACCGACTGGGAATGCTTGTGCGGAAAATACAAGCGCATGAAGCATCGTGGCGTGATCTGCGACAAGTGCGGCGTCGAAGTCACGCTCAGCAAAGTCCGCCGCGAGCGCCTCGGCCATATCGAACTGGCTTCCCCCTGCTCGCACGTCTGGTTCTTCAAGGGGCTGCCCAGCCGCATCGGCTACCTGCTCGATATCACCATGCGCGACCTCGAACACATTCTTTACTTCGAGACCTTCGTGTGCGTGGACCCGGGCGAAGTCCCCGGCCTCAAGCAGAAGGAAATCATCCCGGAAGAAAAATTCCGCGAGCTTCAGAAGGAGTACCTCGGAAAATTCGACGTGCGCATGGGCGCCGAAGCCATCAAGGAACTGCTGCGCCGCGTGGACGTGGACAAGCTTTCCGAAGAGCTGCGCGAGAAAATGAAGATCGATCCTAGCCTCCAGAAGCGAATCAAATTCGCCAAGCGGCTCAAGGTCCTCGAAGCGTTCCGCAAGAGCGGCAACAAGCCCGAGTGGATGATTCTCGACGTGATTCCGGTTCTGCCGCCCGAGCTGCGTCCGTTGGTGCCGTTGGACGGCGGCCGCTTCGCCACTTCCGATTTGAATGACCTCTATCGCCGCGTGATCAACCGCAACAACCGGTTGAAGAAGCTCATGGAGTTGCACGCGCCCGACGTGATCGTGCGCAACGAAAAGCGCATGCTGCAGGAAGCCGTTGACGCGCTGTTCGACAACGGCCGCCGCGGCCGCGTCCTGCGCGGGACGAACAACCGCCCGCTCAAGTCGCTCTCCGACACGCTCAAAGGCAAGCAGGGCCGCTTCCGCCAGAACCTCCTCGGCAAGCGCGTGGATTATTCCGGCCGTTCCGTGATCGTGGTCGGCCCGGAATTGAAACTCCACCAGTGCGGTCTGCCGAAGAAAATGGCGCTCGAACTTTTCAAGCCGTTCATCTACCACAAGCTCGAAGCCGCGGGACATTGCACCACCATCAAGCAGGCGAAAGAGCTCGTCGAGGCCCAGGAATCAATCGTTTGGGACATTCTCGAGGACGTGATTCGCGAGCATCCGGTGCTCCTGAATCGCGCGCCGACCCTGCACCGCCTCGGCATCCAGGCGTTTGAGCCGGTACTGGTGGAAGGAAAAGCGATCCGCATCCATCCGCTGGTCTGCACGGCGTTCAACGCAGACTTCGATGGCGACCAGATGGCGGTACACATTCCGCTCTCACCCGAAGCACAGGTGGAAGCTTCCGTGTTGATGCTCAGCTCGCACAATATCCTCTCGCCGGCGAACGGATATCCGCTCGCCGTTCCAACGCAGGACATGGTGCTCGGTATCTACTACATGACCAAGTCCAAGCCGAAGGCGAAGGGCGAAGGCCGCGCATTCGGTTCCACCGAAGAAGTGATCATGGCGCTCGAAGCCAACGAAGTCGAATTGCTCACGCCCATCCGTATGCGCTACACCGGCGAAGTGATCGATCTCACCAACGCTTACGACGACCAGGACGTTTCGCACACGGAGCCCATCAATCTCAACAAGCAATTCCTGCAGACCACCGTCGGCCGCGTGATCTTCAACGATCATTTGCCCACGGACATGCCATTCATCAACGGCCTGCTGAAGAAGAAGGGCGTGCAGGCGCTGGTGCAGTATTGCTACTTGCGCTTCGGCCTGGAGAAGACCGTGCTGGCGCTCGACAAGCTGAAAGAACTCGGCTTCCTCTATGCGACGAAAGCCGGCGTTTCCATCGGCATCAGCGACATGGTCATCCCCAGCGTGAAATTCAAGCTGGTGGACGCGGCCGAGCACGAAGTCGTCAAAGTCCAACAGCAATATCTCGATGGCGCCATCACCAATGGCGAGCGCTACAACAAAGTCATCGCCATCTGGTCCGACGTCACCGAAAAAGTTGCCGATGAAATGTTCAAGGCCCTTGAACAGCAGGACAAAGAGGGTGTGATCAACCCGATTTACGTGATGGCCGATTCCGGCGCGCGCGGCTCGAAACAGCAGATCCGCCAGCTTTCCGGAATGCGCGGTTTGATGGCCAAGCCTTCTGGCGAAGTCATCGAGACGCCAATCACTTCCAATTTCCGCGAAGGCCTCACCGTGCTGCAATACTTCATCTCCACGCACGGCGCCCGCAAGGGTCTGGCCGATACGGCGCTCAAAACGGCCGATTCCGGTTACCTCACTCGCCGTCTCGTGGACGTTGCGCAGGACGTGATCATCAACGAATTCGACTGCGGCACTTCAGCCGGAATCGACGTCGAGCCGATTCTCGAAGCCGGCGTGGAAGTCGAGCCGTTGCGCGACCGCGTTGTGGGCCGCGTTTCGCTCGAAAAGATCAAGGACTACGAAGGCAATGTCATCGTCGAGATCAACCAGGAAATCACCGAAGAGCTCGCGAACGCCATCCAGGCGGCCGGCATCGAGCGGGTGAAGATCCGCTCCGTGCTCACGTGCGAATCCCGCCGCGGCGTTTGCGCGCGCTGCTACGGCCGCAACCTGGCCACCGGCCGCTTCGTCGAGATGGGCGAAGCCGTCGGCGTCATCGCCGCGCAGTCCATCGGCGAACCCGGCACGCAGCTTACCATGCGTACGTTCCACATCGGCGGCACGGCTACTCGCGTCACCGAACAGTCGAAGGTCGAGGCCCGCAACAACGGTTTCGTGAAATTCATCGACTTGAAGGTGGTCGAGGGCCGCGGCAAGCAAATCGTCTCCATGAACCGCTCCGGCTTGATCGCCGTTGTGGACGAAAAGGGCCGCGAAAAAGAACGCCACCACGTCGTGTACGGCGCACGGCTGAAAGTCGAAGACGGCCAGCCGGTCACGCTCGGCCAGGTGATGGTCGAGTGGGACCCGTACACCTTCTCGATCCTCACCGAAACTGCAGGCGCAGTGCAGTTCAAGGACCTGCAGCCGGGTATCACTATCGAAGAGCAGGTGGACGAAGTCACCGGACTTTCGCAGCTTGTGGTCACGCTGCCGCCCGGCGATGAGAAGCACCAGCCGACAATCAACATTCGCGGTTCCGGCGGGCGCACCAAGAAATACCTGATGCCGTCGCGCGCCCACTTGATGGTCGTGGATGGCGACGAGGTGCAGCCGGGCGACGTGCTCGCGAAGATCCCGCGCGAGACCACCAAAACGAAGGACATCACCGGCGGCCTCCCGCGCGTCGTCGAACTTTTCGAAACGCGCAAGCCGAAGGACCCCGCCGTCATCAGCGAAATCGACGGCGTGGTGAAGTACGGCGAAATCGCCAAGGGTCAGCGCAAAATCTACGTCGAGAGCGAAGATGGAAAAACCGTCAAGGAGTATTCCATCCCCCGCGGCGTCCATATCAACGTCCAGGAAGGTGAACACGTGCAGGCCGGCGAGCCGCTCATTGACGGGCCGCTGAACCCGCACGACATCCTCGCCGTCCTCGGCGAAAAGTACACGCAGGCTTATCTGGTGAATTCGATCCAGGAGGTTTACCGCCTGCAAGGCGTCAACATCAACGACAAGCACATCGAGACGATCGTCCGCCAGATGATGCGCTGGGTGAAAGTCGAAGACGTGGGCGACACTCCGTTCCTCCTCGAGGAACAGGTGGACAAGTTCCGCTTCCGCTCCGAGAACGACCGCGTCATCCATGATGGGGGACGGCCCGCAACCGGGCGCCCGCTGCTGCTTGGCATCACCAAGGCCTCGCTCTCAACCGATTCCTTCATCTCCGCGGCAAGCTTCCAGGAGACCACCCGCGTCCTCACCGAAGCGGCCATTTCCGGAAAGGTGGACTACCTGCGCGGCCTGAAGGAAAACGTCATCATGGGCCGGTTGATTCCCGCCGGCACGGGCCTGGAACGCTATCGCAATATCCAGCTCCTCACGGAAGTGCCGAAGGAGGAGCCGCAAGCCATCGAGCCCGACCTTACACCGGAAGAAGCCGCGGCACTCGATTTCCTGCGCAAGGATACCGACGCGGTCGCCGAGAGTTAAACCTTTGCTACCTCCCTATCGGGCGTCCCAGAAACCGGGACGCCCCCTTTTTCTCCGTTCGAGCCTCGCCTGCTCTGAGCTGTTGAGCAACTTGGAAAGTGCGTTAGCTTTCTTTTCCCGCTGGACATGTCCGCTCGGTAAAATTTAACTGGGAGAACCTCGCACTAAAGGTTCGCTCCGCAGGCATTTGCGATGGGGCGTTTTCGATGTCCACCGAGCCAAATCAGAATTCAGAGCAACGCGTCTCGCGCGAATGGGAGCGCCTGGAACGCGCTGAGCGCGCCCTCTGGCGCAACAGCCTCCTGCTGCTTGTCGCTCTTGCCCTTGGTTTGGCCCTCGCAACCTGGAACACACCGCGATCGGCTTCCCTTCATGCCGCGGTCTTTCCGATCGGGCTGGTCATTCTGGTCGCTTTTTTTAGTTTCTACGCCTGGAGCAAGACGCGCCAATTGGGCGAGCTTCGCGCACTGCTCCGTCAGCTGCATGAAGCTGCTTCGGCGCCGCCCACCGAAGCGCAATTCGAAAAGCTTCTCCACATCGTTTCGCGCTCGCAACACGGCTACCGCGAGCTGATTGACAATCTGGACCACGCCGTCTTCACCCTCACGCCGACCGGCCACTTCCAGGTCGCCAATCGCTTTCTGGCGCAGGTCTTCGGGTGTCAATTCCAGGAGCTGATTGGCCACCCCTTCGAAGAATTTATTGCCGAACCTGCGCGCGCCGATGCCGAACGCGCCCTGCCGCAACTCCTCCAGCTCGGAACCTGGGTGGGCCGCATTCCTGTGCGATTGATGAAGAGCCGCGAGCTTCGCTATTTCGACTGCCGATTCCAGGCGGTCTCCGCCCACGGAGAGTTGACCTCTGTCAGCGGCTGGGCGCGCGACGTAACCTCGCAACACGAATCGGAGATCCGCTTCAACGAACTCTTTGAATCTCTTCGAGAGGGTATTTTCTTCAACGCACCCGACGGCCAGGTACTCGATGCCAACCCCGCCCTTCTTCACATGCTCGGATACGACAGCAAGGAAGAATTGCAACGGCTGAATTTCAGGGAGATTTACGTCAATCCGTCTCTGCGGGACACTCTCCTCCGGGAACTCGAGCAGATGGGATCTATCCAGGATCGGGAGGTCGCCTTCCGCCGCAAGGACGGAACGCAAATTTCCTGCCTCGTTTCAGGGTTTGCCATCCGCGATACTTTTGGCCGTATCGTCCGCGTGCAGGGCACGCTGGTGGACATAACCGAACGGCTGGAAATCGAAAACCGGCTTCGCCAGGAACAGGAATTCATTCGGCGGCTCATCGCCAGCTTCCCCGACATGATCGGAGTCTTCGACCGCGATGGCCGGTTCACTTATATCAGCCAGCGCGTTCAGGATGTGCTAGGGGCTACCCCGGAGGAATTCGTTGGTGAGGAATTTGGCGGCCGGGCGCATCCCGAAGATCGTCACCGGCTGGCCGAAATGTTCCGCCGCTTGACGAGCGGAGAGATCCCTTACGCGCAAGTGGAATACCGGGCGCAGCACGCCGACGGCTCCTGGAGGATGTTGCGCGCGAGTGCCGGGCCTCTGTTTGACGCGGCTGGGAAAATCACCGGCGTAGTCGCCTCAGCGCGTGACGTCACCGAATCCCGCCGATTCGAGCAGCAGCTCGCGCAGAAGGAGAAGTATGCGTCCATGGGGCAGATGATGGCCGGCGCGGCGCACGAATTGAACAATCCTCTTACGGCCATTCTCGGCGTCAGCGATCTCTTGCGCGAGCGCGCCGCCGACGACGCTACTCGCCGGCAGGTCGAAATCGTCCTGCAACAAGCTCGCCGCGCCGCAGGCATCGTTCAAAACCTTCTTGCATTTGCGCGCCCCGCTGCACTGGGACGGACCACCGTGCGGCTGGATGAGCTCATCCAGCGCGCCCTGCAATTTCAACAGCCCTCGCTCCGGCAAAAAAATATCGCTGTTGATTTCCAGCCGCCGGCGTCTCTCCCCGCCATCGTGGGAGACCCGAAGCTCCTGACACAGGTTTTTTTGAACATTATCACCAACGCCGAGCAAGCCATATCGAGTGTCCGCGATCATGGCACACTGAAAATCTCGCTCGAGCCCTCGGACGGAAACCTGGTCGCTACGTTCACGGACGACGGCCCCGGGATTTCACCGGAGAATGCCGGAAAGCTGTTTGACCCGTTTTTCACCACGAAACGCCCCGGTGGTGGATCCGGACTCGGCCTCACCATTTCGCTGGCGGTTGCGAAGGAGCATGGCGGCAAAATCGAAGCGCAGTCTTCCTCTCCTGGTGGCGCAACATTTCGGGTGGTCTTGCCAGTTCCCGCGGAAAACCTTCCGCAACCGGCCGCGTCGGCACCACCGGCTGAGGGGGCGCGAACGGTTCCAGCCCTTCCACATGTCTTGCGCGGGCACTCCGCTCTCGTCGTGGACGACGAAGACAGCATTCGAGAAATTGTGCAAGAGGGGCTATCTGCCCGTGGCATGGCGGTCGAAGGCGCAGCGAGCGCCGAAGAGGCTCTCGCGTACCTTGCGAAGAACGCCTACGACATTGTGCTTTGCGATTTCAATCTTCCGGGCTTGAATGGCGAGCAGCTTTTCAACCAGCTTCACGCGCAGGCGAATGTCTCGCCGCCGCAATTCGTTTTTATGACCGGTGACATGCTCGAACCCGATGTCATCGCCTCCTTTGAGCAAAGGGGCGCTCATCTGATGCAGAAACCTTTCCATGTCGCCGCGCTGGTCACACTGTTGTCGGAATTGCTTCAACCGCAGCCGGCAAAGATGCGCTAATCCGAGAAAGACTGGTCAGTCCGGCCGAAACGGATTAGTTTGGCCAAGTTAGGTTAGTCCGATAATGACGAGCTAGTTTCGCCCAGACAGCGTCACTTCGACTTCTGCACCGCAGCTGGGCCGCTCGCGTCCACGCCAAAGTCCCAAACGTACACGCTCATTCCCTCGGTCTGAACAAGTTCCGCCAAAACGTATTCCCCGGGAGCAAGTTGCTGCCCAAGCGTGAAGCGATACACGCCGCGGGCAATCAACCAGCTCTGCATCGGCAGCGTCTCTGCTTTGGCGGTCTCCACCTTGAACAGCGTGTCAATGTTTTCGACGAATCGTGAGTAGCCCTTCGCTTTCGTGCGGATCAACTGCATTTCCGGCTCGTGCGCGTCGGCGGTGCGGATGTAAAACTCCGGCTGGTTCGTAGTGATCCTCAGCTTGGCGCGCGTCCCCCGAATCGAGATGCTGCGGCGCGACGGTACGATAGGGATCGGCACCAGCACTTGTTTGAATGTGCGTCCCTTATCGTTCTTCACGTCCGTTTCTGCGGGTACAAGCGGAACCACCGCTTTGCCTTCGAAAACAAAGGCGCCCTCGCCAGGCGGAATGAAAACATTCGGGGCCGCCTCCAGGCTGGCATCGATATCCAGCTGCTCGCCCTTGCGCGCTTCCTCCAGCGCGTGGACTTTTGCCACCCTCGCTTTGTCCGCCTTCGCTTCCTCTGCTTCCACTTTGCGCGTGGCATCCCAGTCCACCAGGGATGTGGGCATCTCCTCCCACTGGCGGCTGTCCATGCTGTAGTAGCGGACGCGGTCGCCTTCGACTCTGTACTCCCGCACCAATTGGAAATCCCCGTCCTTCAGTATCAGCTTCTTGCCGCGAGGCAGTGCCGGCGTCTTCTTGGGTGTGGCCTTATCCTGCTGTGTTGATTGCGCGGGAGAAACTGTCTGCGAAGAGCTTGTTGCCGCCTGACGTCCGGCGGAGGCGCTTGCCAACACCGTCAGCGAGAGCGAAGCGATGGCAAGAATGATCACGGGAACGCGGATCCGAAGCCCTTGGTGAAATTCGCCAGATTTTGACCGTGCGGCCATGCGCACCCCAGCAACTCTTCCCACTTGGATGCGGCCCGTGGATTCCGGGTTGAGAACAGTTCAGCATAGCCCGCCTGGCCCCGGGCTACAACCCATGCAAGAGGGCCAGAAACTGAAATGGCCTCACGGTCGCCCAGGAGGCGATAAGTTTCCGAATATCCGACTTATCAGTGGCAACTTACCGCCGGGCAAATCGGGTCCGAAGATAACCTCATCGCGGCCTGTCACTTGGGCGATTAACGCGTCACTGGAAGAGTGGAGTACTAGAACTCCAGATGTTCGGTAATTTGACTTACCAGAATTTAGCCGCGTGGTCCGACGATGATTTCCGGGTAGCCGACCACTCACTCAAAAATCATCTTTCTTCGCTTCCCACGAACGCTCTTTGATCGCGCCCTGGAGTCAGATGCCGCATTTCAAAGGCGCCGTCTTCAGCAAACGTCGCTAGGACTTTCTCGCGATCTCTGAGCGAGAAGGCAGTGAATTCGACTAACGATTCTTTTGCGCTTTTCACGTCCTATTCGACGACGGAATATTTCGGAAAACTTGTCCCGAACATCGGAGCTTTACTCTTGGACTGTTCTTCGGTTGCTTCATCCTGAATGACGTCCCAATGCTCTACCAGGACGCCATCCTTGATGCGAACGACATCCGCCGCAATCCAGTTCACGGGCAGGCCGAAGTCCGAAAATCGTCCGTGTACGATCACAAAATCTTTTTCGGCTACAATCGTTCCCGCCTCGTACTTCAGCGTCGGCGGGAGGCTCTTGATAAGACTGAAGAGGCCTTCACGTCCAGGTGCGATGTGAGCGCTGTGCTGAATGTACTTGGGAGACCAATAACGCTCGGCCGCTCCGTAGTTGCGCTTATTAAACAGGGTGTCAAATGCTTCAAGGACAAGCGCCTTGTTTTTGGATTCTGTAGTCTGACTCATTTTCTTTTCTCCATTATCTGCAGGGCCGCCGTAAATATGCGTCTGCTTGTTCGTACCGTCCTGCAAAGAAGCACCGGGGAGATAACCTGCCTCAGAGCTTCGACCCGCCGTCGACCGGGATACTCGCTCCCGTGATCCAGCGGGCCGCGTCTGACGCCAGGAAGGCGACTACATCCGCAACATCTTCCGGCTTGCCGATTCGTTTCAATGCCTGCATTCCAAGGACGACGTTCCGCCCTGCCTCGGTCTTCGCGAAATTCGACATGTCAGTGTCGATCACGCCCGGCGCGACTGCGTTTACGCGAATGCCCCGCGGGCCGAGAATCGCAGCCCAGTTTTTGACGAGGGTCTCGATTGCTCCCTTGGTTGCCGTGTAGGCAAGGATTGAAGGCTTGTCCAAATCGGGCGTGCCAACCACCGCGCGAGCTCCGAGAGAAGAGATCACAATGATGTTTGAGCCCTCGACCAGGACGGGCAGGAGTTGCTGCACCAGAAAGAATGGACCTCGCACATTTGTTGCAAACAGGTTGTCAAAGTCGGCCACCGTATGGTCTTTAATGGTTGCCGCTTTCGCGATTCCGGCGTTGGACACGAGCACATCCAATCGCTCGCCAACAATCGACCGAACTTCCCTGGCCAGCAGTGTTGCGCCATCGGGAGTTCCCAAGTCTGCATTGATCGCATCCGCGCGACCCCCGGCCTCGCGAAGTTGGGCCACGACCGCTTCAGCTTCCTTCGCTGAACGACCGTAGTGCACCAGGACCTGGGCCCCGGCCTTGCCCAAGGCAATCGCGACCGCCCGGCCGATGCCGCGGGAGCCACCCGTTACCAGCGCTGTTTTTCCTGAAAGATTGGCCATCTTTCTATTCCTCCTGGTGCGTGCGCCGGTTCAGGCATTCATTCCACCATCCACCGTAAGATTCGCCCCGGTAATGTATGATGACTCCGGACCAGCGACAAACGCCACCAGCGCAGCGACCTCATCAACGCGCCCGAACCGGTCGAGTGCCGTAACAGCCTTCTGCGGTACCGCCCACTCGGCCGCGGCGGGATTCAAATCCGTATCGATCGGACCCGGCTGCACGTTGTTGACCGTGATACCCCGTTTCCCGACCTCTCTAGACAACCCCTGAGTAAATATCTTCACGGCACCCTTCGTGGCCGAGTATGGCACAAGCCCGGGAACCAAGACACGCTCACCCACGGACGAACCGATCATGATGATGCGACCGCCATCTTTCATGTGCTTTAGCGCCGCCTGCGTCGCGACGAATACGCCGCGGACGTTGATGTCGAGCACGCGATCCATCTCTTCCAGTGTGGTCTCCTCGAACGTTTTCGGAATGGCCGTGCCGGCATTGTTTACGAGGACATCGAGCCGGCCGAAGGTCGCGACGGTCTTTTCGACCGCGGCTTTGCCGGCGTTGGCATCAGCGGCGTCCGCCTGAATCGCGATCGCCTTTCCGCCGGCGCGTTCGATGTCCTTAACTACCGACGCGGCCGCATCGGCGCCTCTCGTGTAGGTGATGGCCACGTTCGCTCCGTCCGCGGCCAGACGCTTGGCGATTGCAGCACCAATGCCGCGCGAACCGCCCGTAATCAGTGCAATCTTTCCTTCCAATTTCTTTGTCATTGTCCTTCTCCTCGAACTAGACGCATGTTCATCAGGCATGAGTCCAATTCTTATCGCTCGCCCAATCCATCACAAGATCACTTCATCAGATGCCTCAGGTGACTTGTCGTCGCATCCTCGAGAGATACTCTGTTAAGCTGGGAGCCATGCTTCACAGGCATGGGAGCGGGAATGGAATTACGACATCTTCGCTATTTCGTGGCGGTCGCCGAGGCGGGAAGTCTGACGGTGGCGGCAGAGCAAAGCCTGCACACATCACAACCTTCACTAAGCCGGCAGATTCGAGATCTTGAGGACGAGGTAGGCGCGCAGCTCCTGACGCGCCGCGCTCGCGGCATCGAACTGACGCCGGCGGGCCGGGCCTTTCTCGATCACGCCCGCTCAGCGCTATCGCAGGTCGAAGCGGCAACCGAAGCTGCTCGCCGGGTCGCTCATCCCGCCAAGCCACGCTTCTCGATGGGCTTTCTGACCGGACACGAATGGACGTGGATGCCCGAAACCTTGCGGATCTTGCGCGACGAACTGCCTAAGATCGACGTGATGATATCGAGTCAATACTCACCTCTCCTTGCGGACGGCCTTTCGAATGGAAAAATCGATGCGGCCTTTCTTCGACGGGAAAAAGGGGTGCCAGGGTTGGCGTACCGTGTCCTCGTCAAGGAGCCTTTGATGGTGATCTTGCGTAATGACCACCGTCTCGCTACGCTCAAGGCCATCAGTCCGGGAGATCTAGTGGGCGAGACATTCGTGACCGTGTCGGACACGGCTCCTGTGCTGCGTGCGGTGATCGACAACTACCTGAAGCGGTCTGGAACCAATTTCACGCCAGCTTACGAGGCGGACCATCTCGCTATGGGAATGTCCTTAATTGCATCGACGCGCGGCGTAGGGCTGTTACCTGCTTATGCACAGAACTTTCTGCCTTCTTCTGTAACGAGCCGTCCTCTCAAGGGAGACACGCCGACGATTGAGCTGGTCCTCGGCTACAAAAAGTCGAACGAGTCTCCCATCCTAAAGCTTCTGCTTTCGAGATTGGACGAGTTGATCGCTCGTGTCTCGAAGAAGGCACATTAAAGACTTCGTATGTGACATGGCCAGGAGAAAAATGCCACTCGCCTTCCAAGGTCTTGTCTGGATAACGGCTACTCGGACGTAATCCACATGCCCGATTAACGCGGCAGCAGGAAACTGCCCTAATACCGAAAAACGCGAGCAAATACGGAGCTTTAGACTTTGAGGGAGGGAGAGGACAGCACTACTACGGTTAATATGAGGTGACTTCTAGTGCTGGCAGCGTGGGTGAAGGACGGTCAGAATCATCAAGTCCGAATTCGTGAAAAGCCACTTTTCGGCTTCCGCGCCGGCAGCTTCGGCCACGCGCGCCAGCCTTCCGAGGTGCTTGTTCTGGGCCATCGACCGGAGGTGGTCCAGGCAAATCCCCGTCAGGCTCGAAACCTCGTCTTCGGTGAAGAATTTCTGGCTCGACTTGATTCGGACCATCTGTACCGCCTCACAGCTACTTCGATGCTGACACAAGCCTAATTGCCGCCACCTTCCCCTGCAATAGTCCTTCCGTTCTAGAGGCCCTAAACCATCGAGCTAGCCAGCAGTGCAACCTCGATTGTCCTCAATCATTTGACTGCCGAGCCGGCAACATGTGACACAACCCTGCGAATCATTTCTTGCTCCAAAATGGAAAGTGTCAGCTTAACTGTGGAATGTTTCTACAGTTTCAAGGAACCGTATCGCGCGATGAAAATACATGCGTGATGTATGCGGGTTTTACTGCGATATTACGGGCCTAGATTTTCGCCTTTTATTCGCATGCAACGGACGATCGCCACGAGATCTGTAGAACTCAC
>Ga0307469_10000136_pt1 | contig 28219 bp, 39 predicted proteins | sample atmos_gasesAM2C__FD_203084 | JGI IMG/M metagenome (GOLD analysis project Ga0307469, IMG submission 203084) | Hardwood forest soil microbial communities from Morgan-Monroe State Forest, Indiana, United States - atmos_gasesAM2C_515 | ecosystem: Environmental > Terrestrial > Soil > Temperate... | reverse complement strand
TGATGTCTTGTCTGCCAGTCGGCAACGGCTCGCGCGCGCTTTTTTGCCGCTCTTCGATCGCATTCTCCGTGGCTTCTTTGGCGGCATCTTTTGCCAACTGGCCGGCGCCAGCAGCCGGTTTCTCGACTTCGGTCGGAGCGGTCGCCATGCCGCCTTCAGCCGCCATGGCTTCGCGCTCGAGCAGCGAGGCCGCCTCTGGCAGCGAAGCCGAGATGCGCTGATGACCACCAAATGCTGCGAGACGGTCGGCAACGGCCGCCGCGATGGCGTTGCCGCGCGACCGGCTCAAGCGATTGAATGCAGCTGTGCCTAGGCCGCCCAAGGCACTGCCCACCGCTCCTCCGAATGGTCCCGCGATGGCATGCCCAATCGTCGACCCGACATGCGACCCGATCCCACCTGTGATGTAGTCCGACAAGGAAACACTTCGATTGGACATGAGGCCAGCGGATGACCGCTCGACGGCGTCGGACGCTACGGATAGCGCTTGGTATTCGTGCTTGAGCGTCTCCAACTCGGACCGCGCGCCCGGATTACCAGCTTCTTTGGCCGCGTCGTCGAATGCATCGACGATGGCCCCCTCGAATTTGGACCGGAACTCGCGCAATGCACCGACGCGCAGATTCGGATCGAGCGCCTTCGACTCGCGGTAGACCAGATCGTCGAGTGCGCGCCGTTGGAAGAGCGCGTCTTGCAACGGGATCGCTTCCTTCAAGTCGGGCGTGGGTGCTAGATGCGCCTCGAGCGACGCCTTGTACTTGTCCAGCGAGTCCACGATCGGCTCGAATCCACCTTTCTTGCGCATGTCGCCGACGACGGCCTCGAAGGCCGAGTCAATCTTCTCCCATGGGATCGTCGCGGTCGATGCGCCGGTCACCTCCCCAATTTTCTGACCGATGGCATCGAGTGCTTCGCCCAGTTTGGGCTTGATGGCCTCGACATGCCCAGCTTCCAATGCTTCGTCGAACGTGCGGCCAGTGATGCCGTATTTGCCTAGGACAGCGCCGACTGCCTTCGTCCCTCCGGCAACACGCTGCTCGGCCTCCTGGCTGAATTTCTGCCTTGGATCAAGCGCCCGCCACCGCTGTTCGTTGGCGAACGCCTCGAGCTTGTCGGCATTCTGCGATGCGACGTCGCGCGCGAAGCTGACGCCGGCCCGTGCCCCGCTGCGCGCCAGCGAGCCGCCCGCACCGAGCCCGAATCCGAGCAAACCGCCGAGCTCCGCGCCATCGGCCGCCGCGGTAAGGATTTTCTCCGCGCTCGCCTCGGGCTTGCCGAGCATGTTCTCGGAGAGCTGTTGAACAGCGGAGTAGAGTCCCGTCTCCACCGCGCCGCGCGCGCCCATGCCCAAGCCGGCCGACGCCGCGCGCCCGAGCGTTCCGTATCGCGCAAGCCCCTGCGTTGCGGTGCCGGCCAATTCGCCCGCGAGCTCGCCGGTGCGCCCAATGGCGGCCAGCGATCGCCCCAGCGTGCCGAGCGCGCGGCCGCCACCAGCGATGAGCCCTTCGCCGAGCGCGGTCCCGGCGACGATGCCGCCCGTCTCGCCCACAAACGATGCGGTAGGATGCTCGGCCTCGAGCTTCTCCGATTCCTTGACGTATTGCTCGCCCCAATCGCCTGGCTTGCCGAGAAGTGGCGCCACGAGCTCGCGGCCCTTTTTTTCGACGACTTCCTGTAGACCGGCCGTAGCTCCTCGAAGCGCACCGCGCGCACCGGCTTGGATGGTCTCGAAGGTGCTCGAAGGGCCGGCGAGCGCGCTCTGATCGGCCACCTTGTAGCCGGCGGCTTGTGCCTGCGCGAGATCGCCCTGATCGATCGCAACGAGCGCGCCGCTCGGGTTGTACACCGCCACCTTGCCCGCGTTCGGATTCGGCGGAGCAGCAGGAGGCGGTGCGGGTGCGGGCGGCTGGACGTCGGGCATCAGCGTTTAATCGGCGTCTCGGCGATTCCGGTCGTGGGGTTGACGTTCGGAGGCGGTGTCAAATCTTGCATATTTTGCAGGTATTCCGTCGCTGCGCGCGGGCCAGCACCAGCCAAAATGTTGCGCTGCTTCTCCAACAGCGTTTCACGAGCTTTTTGGATCGCATTCGCACGCGCTTCGACCGTCCCTGCGCCATCGAGCATCGCCTTGTAACGTTTGATCTCTTCGGCGTTTGCTTGCGCGCCTGTCAATGAATGGATCACCTGTGACGTGACGTTACCCCATGCTTGTTCGCGCTGGGCAGCCGCTTCTCCAAACAGTTTGCCGTACAACGCACGGCCATATTCGCCATGCCCATAGATTTGTCGAGCCGGGATGCTCATGCCAGAATCGTTGCCCTGCAGTCCTTTTGCAGCCTGATCGAGCGCTGCAATCGTCCCGGGAATCTGCGCCGTCTGCATCTTATCAGCAATGAATCGCCGGTTTATGTCGGCGTGCTCGCCACCTTCGCCCTTCATCGAGGCCAGCGTTTCGCGCCCCTGTTGCTGCACTCCCTCTTTGGCCATATCGACCTTGAATTTTCGGTATTCCGTCTCGGGTACCGGATACCCAATCTGCGGGTCGAACACCATGCGCCCGCCCGCGCCGACGTATTTTAGGAGTGCTTTCGCCTTGTAGTCGTCGGCCTCCGCGCGCAAGTTCGCGGCCACCGTCGCAGCCTGCGCTTGGATCTCGGGGAGCTTCGTCGCGGCCGCCCGCATCTCCGCCTCGGCGGCTAGCTTGTCACGCATGGCACCTGCGTAAATGTCCTTCGCTGGGTCGAGCCCGAATTCTCGCACCAGGTTGTCGAAATGCTGCTGCCCCACGTCGCGCGCCAGCATAGCGCCACGTTCCTGCTGCTGCGCACGGAGCTCCTTCGTTTTCAGGTCGCGATCCATGTCCTGCTGGATCATTTGCAGCGCTGGATTCGGTCCGCCCGCGCCGGAGAGAGCCTTGCCGAATTCGGAGAGCGCAATCGAAAGGCCCGCAACGATTTGCTTCCCAATGCCACGGTCGGACCAATAATCCGTGATGGGCACCTGCTGCTGGAGCCTCTGATTTGCCTGCCCGATTCGATCATTCGCATCATCGAGGCGTTTCTGGTGGGCGGCCATGGCCTGCGCGGCTCCCTGCGCTCGTGCCTCGGCGTCCTCGCGCGCGACGCTGGCTTGCATCGCCTGGCGCAGCACGGCCTCCTGCTGCAGCCTTGTGGCCTCCTCCACGCCGCCTACGCGACCCTCGGTCGCTCGATTCAGGAGGCCGATTTGGGTCGGACCAGCCTGAAGTGACTCGTGTGCCGGCGCACCACCTGTGATGCCAAATTGCGGCGGTGGTGGTGGGGCCGGCGCCGCCGGGGGAGGCGCGGGCACGTACGACATCGGCTCCGGGACCGATGCGGGGGGAGGCTGGACTGATTGGCCGCCCGCGAGCTTATCCGGCCCCGATGGCATTGGTGGAAGCGGAGGTCCCGCCGGCATATTGATCGGCGTAATCGCATTCGGATTGTAGCCGACATTTGGGTAGCCAGGAACGAGTCCGGGTTGCGTCGGTGGCGCGTTGATCGCCGGCATGACCTTCTGCATGAAATCATCGCTGAAAGGCATGGCTCACCCCGCACCATAAGGCTGCCCGGTGCCGGGATTCGTATCGCCGGCCACCGCATTGCTGGCTATGTTACCGGCCGCATTGCCCGCTGCACCGCCAGCCATCGCACCCGCGGGGCCGCCCACCATCGCCCCGCCGACTGCTCCGGCCGCAGTAAACGCACCTCCGACGATTTGTCGCATGAGGGCTTGATTAGCTTGCTGCCTCTGAAAATCGAGCTGCGCATTCGCCAATCCAATTTGCTGATTCTGCGCCTCGCCGGCCTGCTGCGCGGAAAGCTGCGATTGGAAGACGCCTTGCCGCAACCCCTCGAATCCGAGCTGGCCTTGCTGATTCAACCCACGCTGCTGCGCCTCGAGCGCTGCTTGCTGATACGCGAGCTGTGCGGACATGCCGGCCTGCTGCAGGTCGGCCGCACGCATCTGGACGGCCTGTTGCGCGAGCTGCTGCTGAGCGCCGAGCTGCTCCTGCGCGCGCGCGATGGCACCTTGGCCGATGGCAGCTTGCGCGAGCTGCCCTTGCTGCGATGACGCAAGTTGTTGTGCGGCCACGAGGTTTGCTCCACCTCCGCGCGCGCCCGCCGCGGTCTGCATGGCATTGCGGAATCCTTGGGCGAGCCCCGCATTCATTTGCGCTTCCGCAACGCTCGGTCCTTGACCCATCGCCTGCCTTTGCAGCATGGCGTAGACGTCCTGTTGGTTCACCCTTGATTGCCCCGCATTGCCCAAGTCGGCTTGGTATTGGCCCTGATCGATCTGCGGGCCCGCGCGGCCCGTTGCGGCTGAAGCCATATTGGCGTATCGGCTTTCTTCGAGGCCAGCGCCACCTGTTTGACCACCGTATTGATAAGCCAGGGGGTTGTAGATGTTCGACCAGGCCCTCTGATCCACGCCGGCCGTGGGCGCGTTCGCTCCGTACATCCACGTGGTGTTGTCGCCACCGTTTGGTCGTAGCCATGTCGTTCCGCTCGGATCGCGCTGCATGTAATTGCCGGCCTGCCCCGAACCGCCAGGAGCACCGCCTCCGGTCGGCGAATACGGCGCGCGCGTCTCGGGTGCGGTCACACCCCACGGTACAGGATTGAAGGGGCTGTTTGGGTCGGGCTGAGAAGGTGTTTGGTCGGAACCGAGCGGCATGATGGTCATCCTTGTTGCGATGCCGCCACGCGCATAGTTTTGGCGGCGACTGGATCCATATTGACGGCGAGCGTGATGAAGGTAGCACCCCTGCCGGTGCCGATCACGGATCCGACGCCGGATGGCGGCGCATCTTGGATGGTGATCCGCATCGACTGCGCATCCGTATTGGGTGGCGTCAAGTCGAACTGTTCGAGCAGGCCAGATGCAAGGATGCTGCTGATCTGAGAGCTCGTAAACGTCGTGCTCTGGAATGAAGCTATTTCATAATCCTTGTGCCAGGAGATGATGATGTCGTGGTCCGTGTTCCACTCGTTCAGCAGCACCCAATTGTCGTATCCCATTTGAAGCTGTGGGCCGCTGGGGTGAATCTCGGCCATGTCGATCAGCATGGGTACCCATACAGATTGATCCAGATTCGTATTTGGATTCTCGAATGATATCACATTCGATGATGGCGTCGTGTACAAGAAGAACACGAATCCACCCGGCGGCGATCCTGATAGGCCGGCTTTGCTCACGGCTTCTCCTAATACGATTACGCCAGAGTCCGTGACGCCGTTCACCAATGTGTCGCGCGACCATTTGTTGAGCGCATAATCGAACACAAGACGAATGCCAGATGTCAAATTGCGGGCTGAGAAGGAGACGTATCTTCCGGTTGGATGCACGACCGTGCTGCTGATCTCGGGGAACGTCGCAAGGTCCTTTTGAACGCGAGCTCCGATCGGTTCTTCGGCTACATTGCGGCCTCGGTCTAAATGCTGTATACCGACCGATGACTGATATAGCGTTCCGACAGGAGTCACTGCAATCGATCTTTGGTCGACCACGCCACGATCTGTAGCCACTCGGTTTGGTGTATCGATATCGTTTTGCTGTCCGAAATCGTTCGGGCCGTTCGCTTGTAGATAATAGATCGCCTGCTCGGTGGATATGAACAATGTGTCATCCATTTTCCACATTGCAGTTATGTCGCCAGTTTCTTCGAGTGGCAACTGGAATGCATCCGTGAAGTTGACAGCATCTCCAGTTACGAATGCCTTACTATAGGCTACAGTATTACCATATGCGATCCACACACGATTTCGGTATGTGACGCACGATGTGAATCCGCTAGGCTGCACATTCGGAAATACGCCAGTATCCGTGTAGGATGTTTCGGGAACCGGATCGCCTGCTGCTCCAGTATCCGTCAGAGTCAAGAATTGCTGGTGCGGATCGTTTAGCGGTTCCTGCCCTTCCGGGAAAACGCGCTCAAAAAAACCCGTAGTCGTATTCAGACGATACAGAACAAGGCGCACTCCGTTTGACAGATCATTGCCTCGAGCTCCGTTGCGAAGTGTTATGCAAAGGCATGGGACCTGAATCTGAAATGACGATGCTGCGGCCGCAGTTACTGCGCTGAATGCGTCGCTCGTATTCGAACGATGAACGAACCCATTACCATCGACGTATTCGTACATTGCCTTGAATGTCTTCGTTACTCCTGATCCATACGTACCAGCCGGAGATGTCGCAGCAGTTACTTTGAGTCCTTGAGGGAAGTAGTTGTAGCCAATCTCGATGCATCCACCACTGTCGATTTGAAAGCCAGGAGTCATGAACAATGATTGACCCAGCTCGCACGTGACGAATTTGCTAGACTTTGCGAATGTCTGCGTCACTGGATTGCCGAAATCAACCTTCGCTCTGGCCAATCCTATCCTGAGACGATTGTTTAGGCGAATGACGAAATCTGTCGAGCCGCTTGGAGCGGAGCATGGTGGCCAAAAAACCAATACATTGTTCGCGCCAACTGTATTGGCGAACCTGGACGCTTGCCATGTAATCGGCCTTGCCACCCAAGGAATGGTCGTTGTATCGTCGGCTCCCAAGTCGATGAGCGTGAATGTGTATTGCAGTGGACCAAGATTTGGCGATCCGGAAATGCCCGCCATATCTGCGCCGCCCGAATAGACCCAGGCGCATACCCTAAGCGGCGCGAATGGGCTCGATGTCAACGCGACGAATGGCCTGCTACCAAGCTTGCACCAGAAGGCCACCCTATTTGCAGCGGTTGCATTGCCGACAATGGCGCCGGCCGTGCTAACTACTGGGAACCAGCATACCGATCCGACCGAGCTAACAGCTATGACGGCCTGCGTTGCAGATATGCGAACCGGGGACGTGATTACTAGCGCATTCGGAGTGAACACTACGAAAGGAGGCGTCGTCTCGCTCGCGAGAGATACGGGATAATTGGCCGCCTTCACAACGACAGATGCCCCACCCCCAGTCGTTAGCGTGTAGGATATCCAAACGGACTCGAATGGAGTTTGACATATGCCGACTCCGAGGCCAAATCCAGCGCCAGCTTCCGAACAGTTGATTGTCGCAATCAGCGACATTGCCCCGCTATATTTACGAACTACTATTGTGCTTGATATGGCGCATACGATGTAGAAATTCAGACCATCCGAGCATACATCAATGTCGCTGGTCACGTTTGCAATCAAAACGGATGGCGCAGACCAAGTCAGAGTTGATGTCGAAAACACGGACGAATAAACATTCGTGCCGACACCGAAGATGTTGTCGCGCCAAATGAGCGCGGTGGTGGGAACGCCGGACACCGACACATTCACAAGATGCGGCGTCCACGATGAGGCAACGCCTGTAGATGCCGGCTGCGAATCAACAACCACAGCTCCAGTCGACTGGTCTTCTACGGTAACGTAAATTGTATTGCTGGCGGGAGGTGCGTTCGGTACGAACGTGGAGCCTAGAAATGCGTGGAATATCAGATTGTTGTTGGAGATCGTATCGGGTGCTGCTAGCAGATAGCCGGTGCTTGCGACAGACTTCATCTTCGAAACGGCTTCAGGAACCTTCCCCTTGTCGATAAGGCCAAGTCCTCCTCCGAGCTGCGTGAGCGCCCCAAGTCTGAATCCGTCCGTCACATAGACCTGGTCCTGAAATGAGAAACACTTTCCAGCTCCTGCGAGCATGGTGTATCCGTTCAGAAATGATGAAGCGATCTGCTGAGTGCCCGAGCGCTTCGTTGCTGCACCTGTATTCGTGTAGCGAACATTGACTGCATTCAATGTCGACGGCGGCTGCAGAAGCTTAGGGTGCTGGCGCTGATCCATGCCGCCATCGAGCGGCAGTTGCACGGTTTGCGATGGCTTCTGTTGGCTGGTCATGACACCCTGAACGTGGCGGTGCAGGCGTTTTGCGACTGAATGGTAATGAAGCTGGCATCCCAAGAAATGCGCTGAAAAACGCCGTACCCTCCAATCACATCGACAACATCCCATTCGATGGGAGTGCGTGCCAACTTGTGCGGGATACGAATTTGCTGCGCGGCCGTAAATGTGACTGGATTCAACAGATTTGGCGGTGCGCCGCGCGCATTCACGGCGTCCTGCGTCCGGCGCTGGATGACCTGCATGGTTTGCGTCTGCCGGTCTCCCGTGTGCTCGACTGCAGGAGGCAGCTTGGTGACCGGGATGGCCATCACCATCTCCAGCCGTAGCCGCGAGCTCCGCGACCGTAATGCCGCACCATCGATGAGCCGCGCGTATCGATCATCCGTTGCGGCTCACCGGCATTGCGTGCGCGGTGCGTGGCTCGGATCCGGTCGAGCACTTCGCCCATCTGCGCCGAGCATGCGCCCACGAACTCGAGCTTATTGTCCTTCATGCCGATCTCACGCGCCGCGAAACATACGATGAACTCGTCGAAGCCGTCGAAGCCGTCGATCGTATTGGATGGCGACGTCAATTGCACCAACGTGGACACATATCTCACGTTGATCTGGAGTACATTGGATGGCGTCGGACGAATCGAAATATTGTCACCTCTCAATCGGTACATGGGGAGCGACTGAAACGCGTCGAACGGAACATTGTCCCGCATGCCATGCGTCTCGGGCTCTTCGTACGACCGCAAGATGCACTCACGACTTTGCAGGTTCGTCCACACCTTCAAAACCTGCAAAAAAGTGGCTGGTAGCGGATACGTCTCCTGGCCTTGCGCCGTGACGAAAAACGTATCCGCCTCCGAATAGCCTTGCCCTCTCACTCGAACCAATTCGGTGTGAAACGCCTTGATACCTCGATTGATGTAATCGTAGACGTCAGCGACCGGATGGCGCTGAATCTTGTTCTCCGTGTCGGACTTCCGACGCGTCATCGACTCGAGTTGTGCGAGAGAAACGGGGCTTGCCACGGCTCAATACTCCGAGCCTTCTTCGATCGAATCGGCCTTGACTTCACGCCGAATGCAGGCTTCCACGGCACCCTTGAACGCCATACGGAAGCCGGCCGGATCGTCGTTTTTCGCTGCGCGGAACATCTCGTCGATCATGCCGTCCTCCACGCTGTTCGACTTCGGACCGCTCTCTTCGTCATCGCCATCGCCGCCAGCATCGGCCGATTTTTTCGGCTTGCCGCTGACGGCGATCATGAGCCCACTCAGTCCGCGCGCCATCACTTCACCAAACCCGTCTCGTCGATGAATAGCGAAACGAAAGCCGCATCGCCATTGGCCGGATTCGTCAATGTGCCCGCCGCGATCTTCGTCTCGAAAATCAGCACGCCCGTCGATGCGCTGTTGTCCGTCAGCAAGTCGGCTTGGAGGATGGCCGCGCCGGTTGCGCGCTTCCACGTCCAGGTGAATCCGATCAGGCGAAACACCGGCTTGTCGATGGTGATTGTGTATTGGCCAGGGCTCGCCGAAAGCACGGGAGGCGCCGAGTCGTTGAGCCCGAACCCATAGGCCAGCGTGACAGCGCCCGCTGCTCCGAACGAAAGACCGAAGCGCACCTTCGCCGTGCCCGTCGGGTTTCGTTCGGTCGAAAAGGAATCCTGAGTGCGCATTATCCTGCCCCCAAATTCACCGTGATCGCTCCGCTCGCCGTGGCCGCTGCGAATGCGGCTCCGGTCCCGTTTTTGACGATCTCGAACGTGATGACATCGCCCGGCAAAAACGAGATCGGCGGCGAGGATACGGGGATGGTCACAGGGACGAAGGCTGACAATGACCCGAGGCCGGCCGCAATCGTCGTCCCCGTCGCAATGAGAACGCGCGCAGCCGTGCCGGTGCGCTTGTAGAAGTTGACCGTGATATTGTTCGATGCGTTCGCCGTCACGGCCACGGTCGGCGTGAACTGGAACATGCCGAGCACATTTTGCAGACCCGACGTGCTCGGAAATGTTGCGGCACCGCCTCCGATCTGCAGTGCGATCGATTCGGCAACGCCGGTCCCGGCCGTTCCACCGTCGCTGACATCGAAGTCCTTTCGGAATAAATATGCTTGCGGGACGATTGGATCATTGAGGCCATCGAAGCAGCCTTGAAGGGCGCGTCGCGCAAGCGTCATATCTGTAACAGGCATTGGTTTCTCCTTAGACGCCAGGGACGAAATTAAATGTCACATTGTAGAGCGGCGCTTCGCAGTACGGCGTCCCGTCTCCCACGAATCGCGATTCGCTCGCATCGGCCATTTCCTCGGTGCGCAGCGGATCGCCCGAAAGCTGGACGAATTCGCCGACGCAGAGGTAGGTCCACGTCTCGCTCATCAGGCCCCATCCGCGCCCAACGGGGCACCACGGGTCGGCCAGCACCTTGATTGGACCGTTGGGTCCAACGATCTCGAACGCATCGTACTCGATGCCAGGTCGGTACATGTCGATCTTCGCGGCAGGCACCTTCGTGTTCGTCAATGTCCCGGCACCAGATGTCTCGACGCGCATCTGATTCCAGTCGCTCGTAGAGATGACCGCCATATCCATTTTGCCGCGCGCATCGGCCACCGCGGTCGCGGCGCTGATGATCGCGTTGAGGCGCGTCTCTTTCGTGCCATCGTAGCGAATACCGGCCGTGCCAGAGGGATTGTTCGAACGCGTGACGCCCAAAAATACATCGGGAATGGTGATGCCCGTGACCGGATCGGCCGTACCCGGATCGCCGCGAGTGATCCACGAGGCATAACCCGGGATCACGTCGGCATAGACGCCATCTCGGAACAGAAAGTCTCCGTTCTGCGGCCCCGTGATCGAGTTGGAGATGACGGCATCTTCCGTGATGATCGTGCCCTTGTTCGGGCCGTGATAGAGCGGCGTTTTGATTTTTACGCGTCCGCCACGTGGGCCAGTGGGCACCGCCTCCGTCCCATCGGACGAGCCGAAATTCAGGTACATGCCGCGCTGGAAATGCCGGATGTCGTTGATGTTGGCGAGCTTGAAGGTGTTGCCGGTGAACACCGACGTCGCATCCACGCGGCCGAGCGATCCGCCACCATTGCCGAAAAAGTAGGTGGATTGCTCGTTCTTCCACTGCTGGATGGCGAGCTTTGATTCGCGCGCGTACGGCTCGACGATCATTCCAGCATGTCCCTTGACGCGAGACTTGCGCAGGAGCACGCCATCGAGTGAGATGACCACAAAGAGCGTCTTTTCCACCATGCGAAATTGCTCGGCGGAGCTAGGGGATTTGTTCCCCTTGGCGATTTCGAATTTGGTTCCGACGCCTTGCGGAAGGCCGGTACCCACGGCGATATGCCGCGCGAGCTCGCCGAAGGAAGTATCCTTCTGAATCATCCCCATGGCGGGGCTGGAGTCGAAAACCTCGTCGTAAATGGCCGTTTGCGGCCACAATTCTCTTGATAGATTCCACTGATTTTGATTGAGCGGGCCGGCCATTGCAGGCACTTTCCGCGAGTATTATCGACTTAGTTGCGACACTACCCGCTTTGCATTCCTAACGCGATCCTGAAACCCTTTATGGGGTACAGGTTTCACGTTTGGTTTGCCATTGGTTCGGGCCGGAGCGGTGGCGGCAGTCGTTTCATTAGGCTCGTCTTCGCCTGCAGTATCGGCAGGAGCGCGGGGCGTTGGCTCCTTTTTCGTTACGTTGCGCGATGCCGGAAGTTCGGCGTACTCGCGCAACTGAGATTCCATTTCAGCAATGAGGTGATCGTCGCTGTAAACCTTGCGCTTCAAGTTCCACTCATGCGCAATGGCATAGGCCATTTTGAACGCCTTCTCGGGCGACTTGCGCATGTAGGCCGCTGCGAGCGGAGCGCCGTCACCATCGTCGTGGTCGACTTCCGTGAGCCGAGACTGGAAGGCAGCTTCGTCGCGCGCGCGTACCTGCGCACCGACCATGTCGTCGATCTGCTTGCGCAACGCTTTGACCTCGGCCTCGAGCGGATTCGGCTCCTGCCCTGGCTTGGGCCGAGATGCGCGGTCCGCCTCGCGCTTGGCTCGGATGCTCGGGTCGCGTTCGGACAAAATGAACTCCGACACGGCATCGCCGCCGAGCGTTTCAAGCACGCGTCGCAGCACATTGGGATCGTCGGGGTTGAGCGCGGCAAGCCGTTGCTCGAGCTCTTGACGTGCCTGCTGCGCCGCTCGAATCTCCTGCTGCAGGAGCGATCGTTCGTGCTCGAGTTGCTGCTTGTCCTGCTCGATGCCGCGTTTCACCTTCAGACGCGCGCGCTCTTGCTTGCCGCGCTCTTGCAGATCTTCGAGCCGTTTGCGTCGCTCATCATCGGCCTTTTTGGCAGCCGGCGTCTCGGGCGGCGTCGCATGCCCCGCGGTGCCCTCCTCGGTCTCTCCTGGCTCGCCTCCGCCGGCCGGTGGGTCCTCGGCCGCCGCCGCATCGTTCGCGGCCGCCATCTTGTCGAGAAGCGCATTCGTTCGGTCGCGCAAATCGCCGTCCAGCGGCGCTCCGCCATCGGCCGTAGGCGTGACTTTGCTCGTCGTAAGCGTCTCGGTAGCTGCAGTTGTCATTGCGTCATTCCTGGTGGCATTGGGGCGCCCATGGGCGCAGATATCGGTGGTTGACCGGGCATTGGGCCGGGCGGCATCGGTGGCGCGCCGCCCGGGCTCGGAGCAATGCCGCCCGGCGGCTGATTCGGCATGTTGAGCGGCATTTGTGCGGCGGCCGGAGCGCTCGCCATGCCTTGATCGCTGGCGCCAGCCTCTTTTTTCTTCAATGCCTCACATGCATCGCAGATGTCGCGCAGTTCCTGGATATTTTTCTCGGGTACGCCGCTCGTATAAGCCTTCAAAATGCGGTATTGCGCGCGCAACTGCATCCATTTGTAATCGAGGTAAGCGCTCGGCTGCGCGCGCTCGGCTGCGACGTCGAGCTCCTCTTGCGTCTCGGCATCCGTGATCGCCTCAAGCATTTCATCGATAGCCACGCGGCCGGCCGTAACGATGTCGACCTCCGCGGATAGATCAGGCGCGTCGAGTTGCTGCAGGAACGTTTGCCGATCGATGACGCCATCCGAAAAGAGCTTTTGCAGCTTCTCGAGTCGGTTGCCAATCTGCTGAGGGAGCACGGAGGACGGGAAGACACGGACTTGGTAATCGTTCATGAGGACGTCGGCCCATCGCAAAACGACGAACCCGTCCTTCATTTTCACCTGGATCTCTACGCTCGACTCGCCGAGCTCTTTCGCCTTGGCGATCTCGCAGCGGATGAACGCGCGCGCGATGCGGAGCGAAAACGCTTCCGACGCACGACCGAACAACGTCCACCGCTCGTCCTCGATGTCGTCGATCGTCTCGAGCGCGATCCCGCTCGTAATGCCCGGATGCTTCTGCCCCATCGCGCTCTGCGTGGAGATTCCCATCTCATTGATCGCATCCGGCACCATCTCGCGTTCGCGCTGATAGACGGACGGGTCGCACGTCGGGAGCACCATTGCGGTGGGCGCGACACCACCCTCGTAATTCACGAAAAAGATCGGAGAATCGTTCGTGAACTCCTCCTTCACGACGCCGGACGCAGTGCCCTTGATGATCGCCACACCACCACCAAGACGGTGCGCATCGTCGACCTTGTCGGCCTGATTCGTGATCTTCTCCTGCCATCCCTCGAGCCGGCGCACCATGCCGATCCCGCGCACGCCGGCAAGCGGCTCCGCGGCGCAAAGCTGAATGACGGGGAAATCCGGCCAGTCGAAGTCCTCGTAGAGCAGCACTTCGCCGGTGTTCAAAATGGCGGTGCAGCGGCGGCCGTTGCATTCGTGCTTCGGCATCTTGAGCCGCTTATGGGCCTGCTCATCGTCGCAAAGATGCCAGCCGTGAACCACGCGGAGTCGCTTCGCGACCGATGTGAACGTGCTCTCGATATCCCAATTCGGGTCTGGCACCGATGTCGCGGCCTCTTCGATCGCTCCACGCCGAAGCAGCCAATCCTCCTTGCTCTCTTTCTTGCGCCGTTTGCCATAGCGCGCGAGCGCTACGCCGCAGTCGATCGTGTGGACATGATATTGGCTCCTCGGCTGTCCGTAGCGCGCGTCGAACGCATCATGGTAGATCTCCCATGGGAGCGCGCGCTCGACGAGCGTCCAGCCGCCAGGCTGCGGTTCGACCTTCAACCAGCCATCGGGGAACACGAGCGCGTCTCGCACGATCATCGGCCACCACTTCTCGAAAATTCGCTCTTCGTCGTAGATGCCTCCGAGATATTGCGTCAGCCTCCGCGCGCGCTTGTTGTCCTTCCACTCGCCATTTGTCGAGAGCACTTGCGGCAACGGACGGTGCTTGGCGACCTTCGGCACCGTCGCATCCACCGCCATCCGGCACACGTTCCGGTGCGTATCGAGTGGCGTCGCAGCCAGGGCTGCATCGGTCAGCACGCCATCGCCATCGTCGTGGCCTGCATAGAGCATGGCGTAGCGCTGCGCGACCGTCTTTCGCCAGATTTGCCATTGATTGATCTGGCGCACGGTCGAGGCCAAGATCTCGCCCGCCTTATCGGCGGCGTCCGGCGCCCACCAGTCTTCGCCGCTGTACTCGTACGAACCTGTCGCCATTCTCGGCTAATACCTACCACCGACGCGCGCCAGTCGCGAGGATTTTTCCCTTGCTTTTTGCTTTCGCAGCTCCAACTGCTCTCGCTCCCATTGCTCCGAGCCTTCGCGCGCGGGCGGCGCGGCGGGCATGCTGCCGCCCATCTGGAACACGGCCAGCACGTAGGCCGAGACCAGATCGCCGTGTCCCCCGGTGCGCCAACGCGGCAAGACGATCTGAAAGCCTCCGCCGGGCAGCGGGCGCCCCTGCACTTCTTTGAGCTGAGCGATCAGCCGGACGATGGCCTCGCGCGCCTCGCCGACGACGATGTCGGGGTGCGGGATTTTGACGCGGCCATCGCGCATCAGCGTGCGCGCGGCGATGTAGACGTCGCTCGGAGCGGCCGGTGCCGGCGCAACGGGCAGGCGTGATGCATTCTCGCGCAGTGACTCGAGGTAATGCTGGTCGGCCATGACGTATGAACACCCCAGCCTCGAGGCAAGATCTGCGAATTCGTCGATGATTTCGCTCGGCCTGAGCGGTTTTCCGTCGCGCGGCCGGCCCTCTTTGAGCTGTCCGATGCGGATCGTCGGATCGTAGGGCAGCACGATGGTCCCGCAAAACGCGCTGGAATCGCTTCTGAACCCGAGGTCCACAGCGGCCGCCGCGACCATCCCGTGCTGGGCCGCGACGGGGAACGGCATGTCGCGATCAAGGCAGGAGTCTATGACGGTCGCCGAGAAAAACTGGATCGTTCCGGTCGACATGAACACCGCGTCGTACTCGCGTAGGACGTACTCGGGATCGCGCATGCGTTCGCGCTCCACCAGCGGCGCCATCGAGGGACGCAGAAGGACGGTGGGCGCGTGCGCGGCGATCGCGGTGCGCGGATGGCCATAATTCGTCGTGAACTCCTCGTGCAAAAGGCCGACTTCCGCCCATGGCGTCGAGGCGAGGATCGCTTGCGCGTCCGGCAAGAGACCGGGCAGAATCGCCTTGAAGATGTCCACGTCGTTGACCGTGTACTTGTCCGAGCGAAAGAACGCGCACTCGTCGAGCGCAGCTCCTACGAGCGACTTGCCTCGGCCGCCGTAGCCGCCATGGGTCGCCACGCCTGAACGAAAGCCGACAATCTCTCCCGTACCTGGGCGTCGCACATTGAACGCCTTCAATGCATGTTGCACCGATCGTGCGCGGCCTACAAGCGTCATCGCCAACGCCGGACATGCGCGCACAACGCCGAGCGCATAATTGACGACCTCTTGCCGCAAATCATCGCGTGGTGCAATGACTAACGCGATTGGGATCTGCCCCGGTGCCACGCTCACGAGCGGCACGGTATAGAGCGCCTGCACCAAGCGGAGCGCGACGAGCGTGTACGACTTGCCTCCGCGGCGGCCGCACACGGCCACGATGACCCGCCGCGCGGCCTCGGGGATGGTCTCGACGGCCCCGAAGATTTGCCGCGCGAGCTCGCGCTCGTGACCATCCAATTCGCCCGGCTGCACGCCGTCATAGCACACGAGGCCGATCACCCGCTGCGCCGGCTCGAGCTGCACGCTCGCGAACGCGCAGAAGGCAATGAACGAGCGGGGCACCTCGATGGGAGGCACCTCGAAGCGCCGATCGAATTCGTCGATCACATCGATCAGCGAGAGGCGCTGCGCCATCCGTCGTTAGCTGCGCTTCTTGCGCCGGCCGCTCTGGCCGCGAGCCTTGCGCTGCTCCGAATAGCCAATGGCTATGGCCTGCTTTTTCGGCCTACCCGCGGCGATCTCGGTTGCGATATTCTCGGAACGCGTCTTATCGGACTTACCTTTTTTGAGCGGCATGTTTGACCTCGTTGAGCGGGACGGCATACGCGACATTCTCGAATGGGAAATCGGCGCACTCGACGCCGGCACGCACGCGCACGATCATGCCGTCGCGTTCGATCTCGGCCGTCTCGGCGTGGAACTGTTGCGTCGTCGTCCCATGCCACCGCACGAACGATCCCGGTTTGAGGTGTAGCTCTCGATAGCGTTGATTTGTCGGGATCATGGCTCGTTCCCTCCTCGCACGATCTCCACGAGGCAATGCGGATCATAGATCCACGCGCGTGGCATTGGCAGCACGTCTGGAATGACGTGTGTATAATACATTTGCTTGGCGGTTCGCTCGCCGAGCAGGTCGGACAACATCGCAAGCTTATGCGGCATGAACGCCGGCTTGACGGCTGCAAAGTGCACGACGTCCGGACTGCAGCAGGCGAACGCCCAAACAATGTCATCGGGCGCGACCGGATCGCACAGCACGGTCGTCTCGGCGCGCTCGAGCAGCAGGAGCACCTCCGCACGTAGATTCCGCCAGTAGCGTCGGTGGTCGATGTCCTTGAGCCTGGCACCGAGCGGCGTCCTGGCAAAGCTGCGCAGCCAAAGGTCGACGATGAAACGCTCATCGGCCGGCGAGGCCGCGCGCTTGCTCCATCCAGGCGATTCGTCAATCGGCTGCGTCAAGGTCCAGGCACGCATCATCATCTGCCACCTCGTCTGCTGATTCGAGCAATCGCTTCACGCGCCGCCGGAAGCCTGCGTCTTTTTGCACGGCCGCCTTTAGCGAGTCCAGAAATTTGGACTGGACGTCCTCGGAGGACAGGCCAGTCAGATCGACCGCGCGCTGCGCCTCGGCCGCCCGGTGCGCGAGCATCGCCCGCGGGTCGTAATTTTGCCAGTCTCGCCGCGCGAGCATCCAGGCCGCCGCATTCCAGTCCTTGACCGAAGCCTCGGTGATTTGCTCCTGCAAAAACGTGCGAAAATCAGCCTCTGCCTTGTCGATCGCAAGCGCAAAATCTACATATTCGGGATGCCCGTCACGACCGCGCCTTCGCCAGATATTGAGCGTCCCCGCGGCAATCCCCGCGCAGGCTGCAGCATCACGCAGCGTCTTGCCGGCGCGGAGCGCCTCGAGAACGCGCTCGCGTATCTGCTGAGTCATAATCTCGTTGCGCACGACGGCATTTGTAGCACGTCTCGCCAAGTCAAGCATAAAAAAGAGCCGCTCACCGGCAGGGGGGATTGTCCGGGAGCGGCTCAGAGCCGTGAGGTGACGTCCGACTCGTTTGGAGTATGCGGCTGCGCGAACCTCCGGTCAACTCACGGGCCGAAGCGCGCGATCCCGGCGCACCACTCCGTGACGAGGCCGACCGCGACCCCTACTGAGACGCCGAGCGCGAAGTAGCGGAGACGAATGGCGAAGAGATCCATGGGTAAATTGGCGGCCGCCCAGCACCAGAACCATTCCGGCGGACTCCGAGCGGCCGCGCGTGTCCTATCAGAGCTCCCGCACGAAATCAACCGACGTTCCGCCGCTGCATGCGGCTTGCGCTTGGACCCCTCCCTCGACGGCTTGGACCGTCACGAGCGCGCCGACCAGCGTCTCCTGGCGAGTCTCGAGATGGTGAACGACCGCGGAGATGCGCTCGGCCAGGTCGGGCGCTGAGACGCCGATGTAGATGTGCGATGCCAGGTCATTCGTGCACGGCTCGTGAGCCACATCCAGCGCCAAACCTTCGCGTATGGTGTCGCCGCCGCACGCTGCCACGCTGAGCGAAGCCGCGAGTGCGCCCATAATTTTGATCGTTGCATTCAATTGTCACCTCCAATGTTCGTTGCGTTTTTGCTTCAATTATGTCTTGGCGCGCCGCCACTGCCTGGCGTGCGGGCAATGAGCGAAATGCGAGTCACCCCGCTGCGCGCCGTCTGCCTCGACGGGCATGTTTTTGCCCGTCGCCGTCCGGATCCAAAGGACGGTCGCTTGGCAGCTTTTGCACGTCCCGCGCGGGGCATTGCTGAGCAGAGCTTCGGGTAGCGGAAATTGCATGACGGTTGACCTTTCTCCAATCGTGTAATCTGCAAAACCAGCGCAACTCCGGCTCAAGCCAATCATCAGACGCTAATTCGTTGCGCTCGAAAACATGCATTAGCTTCGCGTCCGTCTCGAGCAGACGGCGCCCGCATTCGACGCATTGCACCACTTGTCACCTCAATCGAGAATTTAGCGTCAGATCGATCGATTGTCAATTGTCCTTGACAGGCTGCGTGTGCAGCCTTATTGTTTGGATATCGGAGGTGACGGACATGGGAAACATTATTGGCATGTGGATTCGCTTGGACCATAGCGATGCAGTTCAGGTCAAATTCGAATCGGCGACCGAAGCGCGCGTCTCTGTACGCGACTGGGAAAAGGGCGACAATGTCGCGATTCCGAAAGCGTTGAAGCTGCGCTTCGGCGGTGTGTGGATGATCTCCGGCGATTGGGAGCGCGCAGAAGCCGAAAACGAGGTCGTCGCGTTCTTTCGCAGGACGGTCAAATGACCGGATCGGCCAGATGGGTCGCCACGCCCAACTCGAGACGGCATAAGAAGTGCTTTACGCTCACCCTGTCAGACGCGGCCAACAAGCAATTGGACGATCTGGCGGTTGAACTGGACGAGTCTCGAAGCGCCGTGGTCGAGCGCGCAATTGCTGGATTCGCGTGGCGATTCGCTCGCGACAAGACCATACGAAAAAAATAATCGCCCTGGCCTTGACGGCTGCACGTGCAGCCACTATCTTGTTGGGTGTGAGGGGCGCGGTGCTCCGACGGAGGGTGAGAAAATGGGACTTAACGAGCGTATCGAGATTGCGGAGAAAATCGCTGCCAAAATCAACGAGGGTGAGCGAACCGCCAAGGTTTGGGCTCGAGACGGGCATGTGCGTGTATACGTGTCGCGGGATCTGTCACGAGGGCGCCGCCAGGACATGGGCCACATCCTCATCGCGGACAGCGGCGAGCGAAATTACAATGGGCTCGATCGAAATCGAGCCGGTGTCCGCGATGTCGCGGAGCAAGCGATCTCGCAGGAAGCATAAGGCTCCGACGTCGCGCGTAGACCCTCGTGCCAAGAGTGTCTACCGAGACGCCGCAGCGTCCAGGAGGGTAATCCCATGAATAAGTTTTTTGATGCGGATGGCAAATTTCTCGGCGAGGCTTCGACGGAGCTGACTGAAAAATCGTATGCGCCAGAGGCGGGTGAGGAGGGATGGGTAACGGCCGTCGCTGTAATAAAAGGGTTTTACGCTCCGGCCAATGATTTCGACAAGCGGCGCGGTTACGCCGTGCGCGGATGGGTCGAGCGCGATTAGGCATTGAATGCCTCAATGCGAATTCGCACCTCGTGATAGGCTGGCGATTTGCCATTGCGTCGCCGGCCGCCCGCTTCCCATCGACATTTCCAATTTAGGATTCCTGGTCGTTCCTTGTCGTTGAGAAAGCCGAGTGCTTGTGCGACGCCGTCGCGCACTTTTTTGAACGCTGCTTGCAGGCCATCGCCGTCGAATTCGTCCGGCGCAACGCGGATAAGCGTCACCTCAACAGGCCAACCTAGGAATCGATCTTTGGCATGATGTTTGGTCCAATAGAGCGCTTGTAGACCGCGCTCCTGATTCGCCTTATTGCGGGCGAACACGGCTCCTTTCGAAAATCCCTGCGAATTGTTCAGCGGATTCTCTATTTCCATGCCATGAATTACGAACTCACACGTCGACGGTATTGGACAATAGCCATTAGTCTGGGCGCGTTCATTGGCTTCCTGCCATGCTCGAGTGGCCCACCATCTTGGATCCTCGGGCCTCGTAGATTTGGCTCTCGTTCGCTTCGGCGGCGCGGGCGGCTGATTGCATTTTGGGCATTGGCCATTGCGGAGCCACGAATGGCATTTCGGACAATATTCACCGGCCACAATGCTGAATTGCCGTCCGTCCGGTGTAGCGACGCAGAGCTCGGGCAGGTCGACTCGAGGCGCGGCATCGGCCGGCACCATGGGAGCGTCGATCGATGCATGAAATGTGCGGCATTGTGGCTCAAGGTAAAACCCAATTGGCAGACTGAGCTGCGCTGGTTTGGCCTGCAGCGGGATCGGCACCGTCCGAGCCACCGCCGATGGTCGATTCCTGGAACGAGGATGGCCCAAGGAATCGTTTTCACGCTCAGGACGACCCGACATAGCCATGACGTCCGAAGACGCGTTTAAACCGCCTTTCCGCGCGACTGTCATTGTTCAGGTTCCTTTGCCCCACCACCGACCATATCGAGCTGAGCTAATAGCCGGGCGATTTGCTCGGCAGAAACACGGTCTTTCGGCTCGTCGGGCGGCTGCCATTCCGCTGATTTGCCGTTCGATCCGGCTATTTTTGCGATAGACTGCCGATAGATATCCGCAAATTTAGCCACGGAGCTGCTGTCATGTAGCACGGATGCGAGCGAATATTGCTTGTTTTCGACATGCCACGGCGAGAGCCACACGCCGCTCACCGCGAAAATTAGCATCTCGACCGCGTCGCCGGCCGCCAGCCGCCGGGCGATGGCTCGGCGCTGCCTGTGTTCAAGCCTGGGAGGTATGCTCCCTTCGGATACATTGTATGCCAGCCAGCCGCTGAGCCAGGCGTTCCACACCGACATCATGGCTCTCTGTACTTCTTCGTGTGTAATTCTTTTCTCACTGCTCTCTTCTCCCACTTTATCTTTAAAAAAAAGAGGGGAGCCCACCTTGTGGGCGAGCCACGTGTGCGTATGCGCCGGCGCATCCGGCCGCACATCCGCCCGCGCGTGAAATTTTCTCTGGATTTCTGATCTGATCTGATCAGTAACGCGAACAGCATGTTCCGTCACGGATTCATCACGTTTCGTAACGATCGTTGCAGTCGGTGATGATGGCGAGACGGATTGTAACGCACTGGCACGGTGGCTTGTGTCACCATTGGTAGACGTCCCGTTACTGATCGGCGACGACGCGTCTTGATCGGTAGACGAAATGTGATTTGGCGCCTTTTGCCGCTGACGGTATACACGCTGTCTCAGGGCAGGCGATTTGCGGGCAGATTGGGCCTCGACGAACCTGTGGATAAGCAGGACGCCGTCCGCCGATACGGTAAATATAGGCCGTTCCAACCGACCGATTTGGGCTAGGCCCTCAAGCGCGAGCTCCCGAGGGCAGCGGCAGATCTGCGAGATGGCGTCCGCCGCGTCGCCGCCTCCGAGCTCGAGCTGGCCAAATCGATCGACCTTGCGCAGGATCTCCCACCATATGAAGCGGCCCTGCCAAGGCAGTCTCAACATGGTGAGAGTGTCCCTCACATAAACCTTGATGTAATACTCATCATCAAAGTTCAAGCAACCCTCCGTGCTTCGTCGAAGCACTTCACCGCGCGCGCAACGGCGCGGCCAAGTGGGATCGGCACGCCGTTGCCAACGGCGCGGATAGCTCCCTCGATCGTCATCCCTGGTAGATCGAAATCGTCGGGGAGCCCTTGGAGCCGGATGCCTTTTCGTAGCTCGTCGCGCGTGCGCTGCGATCGACTGCGGCCCTTAGCCGCGTCCCATTGCGTGCCGTTCGCGGTAAAACAGCCCGCGCGCTCTGCCGTTTCGAGTGCGACCTCTTCGCGTTGCAAAGCAGCGGCCATCTCGCGCGCACCGAACCAGAGACGAGTCCCGAACGTGAAGCGGCGTATGCGATTCTGCACTCCGCCAAACCATCTATTGTTCGCCAGGACGGATACCGACTCGTAGAGAGAGACCATCGCCGTAGGCGCTTGCGGAACGTTCTCCATCACGAACCACGCTGGCGCGGCCTCTGCGACGACGCGCGCGAACTCGGGGATGAGATCCTCCGCGAGCCGCTGCTTGCCAGCGCGCCCCGCCTGATTGAGTTGCGAGAACGCCTGGCAAGGCGGCCCGCCGATGACGCCGTCGAAGCGTCCGGCCGGCGGGTGAAAGCGCTTGATGTCACCGCCCCAGAGAAGATCCGGCCCGCGTACGATGCAGAAACCTTGTTCTTCAAAGGCGCGGTCGAAGAGGCCAATGCCAGGAAAGATGCTCAGGACGAGCGCCATCATCGTTCCCTCGCCAGGTATCGGTCCGTGGTCTCGACCGCGGCCTGATCGATCAATTCGCACGCGCGCTGAGCCATGATGAGCCAGCGTTTCTGAACATCAGGCTCGAGCGATTCCCATGTGACGTCCAGATGCAACTGCTGATATCCGGACTCGGCCCAGTGCCAGCAGCGATAGAGCTGCAAGGCCATTTCCTTGTTGGTCATTTGAGCAACCGCGCCGCGAGGAGCCCAAATGAGAATCCGGTGAATACGGCGCAAATCAGCGCCAGTGTCATGGCTCGGCTGCTGTTTCCAAGCACGCCGCACCATTCGTAACGACCGACATTTCTGGAGCGATACTTTGATGTTCGACGCGAACCACTGGCTGACGCAGATTGCGAATTAGCGCCCGCAAATGCTCTTCGCCGTCCGCATCCAGTTCGTGCAAACCCATGAAATCAGCCACCTTGAGCAATTCGTGGCACGCCTTGCCGAGCAACTTCGCCTTGACGTCCGCTTTGATGCGCTCGAGGTTTTCGAGTTGCTTCTGGATGCGGTCGTACTCGCGGGCTCCCGCCGGCCGACGCGGACGAACGACTTGCCCCGGCTTGCGTCCACGACGTTTGGGCTCGACGGCCCCGAGCTCCGCCGGCGTCAATGGCGTCCCGGCCGGAGGTTCACTCGGCTCGGCCCAGCCGTCACTGCCATCGGGTTGCACCTCGGAGGCCGCGTCGAAAACCTCGTGCTCTTCGTTGTCGCGCAAATCGCTCGGGAGAAAATCCTCGGAGATCTCCGTCACACCCGTCTCGTGCAGCACCTTAGCCGTTCCCCGCTTCACCTTTTTCATCGCTCCGTCACCTCCGTCACAAAACATAACGCTGTGACGATCCCACGCAAGGAAAAACTGTGTGTAGTCTGGTCGAATCCTGTTCAGTAGTTGTGTTCAGTCTGGTCGAATCTTGTGCAAACCTCTGGACAGTCGTCGGGCCGGTGTTATCTTCTCCCTTGTCTGGTGCAGGGGAGACGATGAGCCACATAAGAACAGTGTTGGTGAAATTCAACGGGTGGCGTCGCGTGGAGCTCTGCGAGGCATGTGAAGAGGAGGAGCGGATGGGAAATTCGACGATTTGCGAGGCGTGTGCGGGGATAAATACCGAGGAGGAGCCGATGCCGTCGACATTGCCCGCGCCACCGAGTTATCCGCCGACGGCACCTGCGTTGCGGGCTGCGCGGCCAATCGATCCGGAAGACGAGGATTGCGACCTCGACGAATGCAGCGGTCCAATCAGCCGCATCTTCGTGTCGGATTGGGCAACGGAGATGCTGATCGACGAGGACACGGATCGTTCGGTTCCCGAAGACGATATTCGGTTCTGATGCAGCCGGCCCGTCAAAATTGGGAGCCGGAGCGCGTGCCGCCATCGGAGCCGGCGAAGGTGGCGCTCGTGACGAAGACGAAGGAGCAGCCGAACGGCCAGCGATGGCCGCGTCCTGGCACGGTGGCCTACGCGGAGCGGCGCGGGGTGCTTGAGCTCCTGCAGGAGGTGTGCGCGCGGAACGGCGCGACCGTCGAGGAAATGCTCGGTAAGAGGCGTCGGAGGCATCTGTCGTGGGCACGAGGCGAGGCGGCATACCTACTGCATAGGCGCTTTTCCTGGCCAGTGGTGGCCGACATTTTGGGTATGAAGGATCACACGAGCCCTCGAGCGGGGGCGCTGAAATTTGCAGAACGCGCACGGCTTGCGTCGAGCGCAGAACAGCGAGCGGACAATGACGATGGTGGGGACGGGTCGGGGAATGAGTAATGGTGGCAGCAGCAGGAGCGACCGCATTTTGCTGCCGACGCCAATTGGACGCGTGTTCGAGGCGGGCAGGTCGTACGACCACGGATTGCGTGGGACGGACGTGGAGTTGTATGGCGCATTGCCACCGAAGCGCCACCTTCGCATCTACCTGAAGGGCCAGTCGTATGAGGTGTTCTGGTGCGGTGATTATGCGCAGCCGCGCGAGGACTCCGGCCGATTGTCGGCCTATCAGAGCTTGGAGCAGGACGCGCTGCTGCGTCTCGCCGATCGAATTCAGGAGCGGATGAGCAGGAGGGACGGGCGATGAATCATTGGATGCGTGTGCACCCCGCAATTGGCCAATGTTGGACTGATCTTGATACCATCATTCAAGGCAATGGCTATTCATCAGACTTTGTCTGGACGATTATCGAGGTCGATGGTCGATACGCACTGCTACAATGCGGGTCGCGCTTACGAATCATGCGCCTCGACTCCAATGGCTACCCGTCACTCGAGCATTGGATCCGTCTGGAAGATCTGCCCATGTCGGAGGCTAAGCCATGAAAGAGCCGGCCGTTACGGCCATACACGCTAAATATCCGCAAACGTCCAGGTGGCATCAATCGATCCATTTTGGCGAGGATGGCGCTTCGATGCTGGTCTGCTACTCCTCGACCGAGGCACACGTTGGCGTGTCCGTCGATCGAACGGATAACGGACAATTCATGCATCACATCTCGGTAGCCTCAGCGAACAATGCTCGAGCGAACGACGAGACAGTGCGCGCAATCCTGGAGGACTTCGACATGGTGGCCGCGCGGGAAGTTGCGGGCGACCACTCCGGACGATTGCGACATTTTTTCAAGCCGGCGCTCGACCCGCCGAATTAGCCAATGCTAGACAACCGTCTGCATAACGGCAATGCTAGCTGACTGCTCAGATGATGCAGGTTCAAATCCTGCCGGTTGGACGAGGTGTGACAAGACCCATTTGACATTGTCAATCCAACGAATGAGGTACGGGCCAGTAGCCTTTATGGGAATGACCAGCGGCGAAAAGCGTGTGCGGGGTTCGAAGCCCCGCCGTTGGACGAGGTGAAGAGAATGCAGGTGCAATTTCAGGGAGACATGAAGCCGTGGAACGAAGCGGCCGGGAAGCTGTTCGAACAATTTGGCCACTTCTGCGATTCGCAGCCGGACGAATTATCCAAAAGAGAAGTTGCTGGCGCCATCCTGCTTTTCGCGATGAATCTGTGCGCGATATACGCAATGGATCCGGTATTCGCGGCGCTCCGATTTGCCAAAACGGTCTACGCTGACCGTGGGGTCACGGTGTCGTGGGACCGGATCCAGAAAACATTCGACAACGTCCGGCATCTCGATGAGAAACCTGCGACATGGCAGCAGATGACAGCTCCCTCGGGCAAGTAGCATTTGAGGCATTCTGGACGCGCAATGGTCGCGTCATCGTCGAGTGGGCCTTATCGCCGCTGCAACCGTTTTGGGAACGCGCGGCCGCCGCGGTGCGCGATGTCGATCGCAAGCGCATCGTCGCACAACTACGGACTCGAGCGGCAACGTTCAAGCCAACTGATATGCGCCATGCCGTGTTGATGGGCGAGGCGTACTTGATCGAGAAGGGCATCAGCTAGGGGAAGGTGAGAACAATGAGACTTATTGATGGTGGCGCTTGCAAGGCCGCGCACGTGGCGCGGGTGATCGAATTCGACCGGAACAGGAAGCGCGAGCTCATGGCCGCAGAAGACGCAGTCATCGCTGCAGAGCACGAGCTCACGAGGCATGGGAATATGCATGACGTGGTGATTCGCCAACGCGTTTTGATCCAAAAGTTAAAGCATCTCGTCGGTGTATTGATGAAATAGGTGATCCATGCCTGATTATCGAAAAATGTTCGACGCGGACTACATCGGCGCGTGGGATCTACAAGATCCGACCGGCCGACTAATCGACGTGTCGTTGACGATCAACAAAGTTGAGGCCGGGACGATCAGCGGAACAAGCGGCCGAAAATCCAAAAAACCGGTGCTCCACTTTCGGGCCACACCAAAGGGTCTCGTGGTCAACAAAACGAACGGCAAGATCATCGCCAGGCTTTACGGGAATAACACGGACCAGTGGATCGGCAAGCGGATCACGCTGTACGCGACCACGACCACGTTTGGGGCTGATACGGTCGAGTGCATCCGCGTGCGGCCAGAGCGGCCGGCCGATTCACCGAGGCGCACGAATGGGCACGTGGAGCCAGCATCGGCCATTGTCGAGCCCACGCCGCATGCGCCGGCGCAACCAATCGAGCCGAATGAGGAGGACTTCGACGATGCGTTGGAGCCTAACGCAAGTGCCGTAGATGCGGCTCGATTGGCGGCGATCGATGCAGGCCATTGATCTGCGGACCGACCTGCGCTCTTTGCGTGTTCGGTTTACACACTTGAAACACATGGCCAATGCTCCGATATTTTACCGGCATGCCATAGAGCATCATGCCGACACGCCACAAATGGCATTCGGACGCGGCGTGCATTCGATTGTGCTCGGTGGTGCGCAGGTCGTGATGTACGACGGCACTCGGCGCGGACAAAAGTGGCTCGAATTCGTCCAGTCGCATCCGGGCCATGAGATCCTCAGCAGGGAGGAATGGGATCGAGCCCACTGGTGCGCCGACGCAATACGGGCCAATCCGGACGCGAGCGATCTGCTGAAGTGGAGCTCGCATGAGCGGTACATCGAATGGGAGAATTGCGGACGCGCATGCCGCAGTACCATCGACATGCTCGGACACGATTACATCGCCGATCTTAAGACTGCGAACACTGTGAATCCAAATCTGTTCGTATGGGCCGGGAGAAGACTATTTTACCATGCGCAACTAGCCTGGTACAAACAGGCAGCCCAGTGGGAGTGCCATAAGCCGATCGACCGCGCATATCTGGTTACTGTCATGTCGAAAGCACCATTTGTGGTGCAGACATACGAGCTGACGCCAGATGCTCTGCTGGAGGGCGACAAACTATGCCGAATCTGGCTGGAACAACTACTCGCATGCGAGTCCGCCAATGTTTGGCCTGGATATTCCGATACGATTCTTCCGTTCGATGTGCCGCACGACGATGGTACACGCTTGGTGATTGACGGCGAAGAGATGCAAATTGACGGCTGAAAGGAGTTAAAATGAAGCTGATTTATCGACAAGGCGATGTGGGAATTCTGGTTGCTGATAAGCCGGTCGACACGACCAAACATGAAAAGGCCAAACGTGAGCGCGGAGGGATCGTCCTTGCCCACGGCGAGGTAACGGGTCATCGCCATCAGGTACGCGATCGCAACGTATGCCTTCTGCGCGCAGAAGGAATTCACGATGCGGTGCTGACGGTGGGCCGCGAGCTCGCGGAGCTCACGCATGAGGAGCATGGGACGATCCCTATCCAGCGCGGCGATTACGTCGTGCGGATCAAGCGCGAATTCGACTGGGCCAGCGAATCGGCTCGTCAGGTGGTGGATTGAAATGGCCGCCCAACGAATCGATTCGCTAAATTCCGATCAGGTCAAGCGCCTCGCTGAGTGGCGCGACAAATGGCTGCGCATTGGGCTTTCCACCGAGCCCACGAATCGTCCAGCCGCGGAGGACGCGGTCCGTCGCGCGTACCAAGCGGCTAACTTCGATCCGCCCAAGATCGTCGTATGGCTCCGGTCGCCCCTCGAAGGCGCCATCGGCGCCGCGATGCTCGCCGGCATGAAGGTTGGGGGGGACCAGGTGTGGGACCAGGTGTGGGCCCAGGTGTGGGACCAGGTGTGGGACCAGGTGCGGGCCCAGGTGGGGGCCCAGGTGGGGGCCCAGGTGCGGGACCAGGTGTGGGCCCAGGTGTGGGACCAGGTGCGGGACCAGGTGTGGGACCAGGTGTGGGACCAGGTGTGGGACCAGGTGCGGGCCCAGGTGGGGGCCCAGGTGGGGGACCAGGTCTATGGCGAGGTCTATGGCATCCACCTTGCGAACTTGTTGGGAGTCTACGATTAAATCGATCTGGAAGTCGA
>Ga0307469_10000135_pt1 | contig 28227 bp, 24 predicted proteins | sample atmos_gasesAM2C__FD_203084 | JGI IMG/M metagenome (GOLD analysis project Ga0307469, IMG submission 203084) | Hardwood forest soil microbial communities from Morgan-Monroe State Forest, Indiana, United States - atmos_gasesAM2C_515 | ecosystem: Environmental > Terrestrial > Soil > Temperate... | reverse complement strand
ATGGACTATGCAACGGTCTTTTGTTGCAACTATTGGAATGTATAGAGTCAATGAAAAATGATGTCAAGAGAAAAATGGTGTTGCATGTTCGTTCCAACCATGCACTAAAGTCACCGAGAGTCACCCGGCGATGAAAAATCTTCGAGCATCACTTCATCGCATGTCTTCCGAACACTGATGAACACATGCGATCCCGTCACTCACACTCACGTGAAGACAGACGGTGATTTGCTGCAGAGTGCACAGGCCATCGCTGTCTTCCTCCCAGGCAATTTTCATCTTCTCGGCAGAACGCGCATCTATAATTGAGGCATTGAACTCATAAAGGAGCAGATTTATGGCGGCTTTGAACGAGGTTGTGATCATTTCGGCATGCCGAACGCCGGTAGGAAAATTCCAGGGAAGCCTTTCCGATTTGAGCGCTCCGCAACTGGGAGCCATTGTTGTGCGCGAGGCTGTGAAGCGAGTCGGCGTCGACCCGAAGCAAGTCGATGAGTGCATTATGGGGAACGTTGTCAGTGCCGGACTCGGGCAAAATCCTGCCAGGCAGGCCGCAATTTTTGGTGGATTGGCTCCGGAGACAGGTGCCATGACTATCAACAAGGTTTGCGGCTCCGGATTGAAAGCGGTGGCCCTCGCGGCGCAAGCCATTCAGACCGAGAACAGTTCCATCGTGGTGGCGGGCGGAATGGAATCGATGACCAACGCGCCCTACCTGCTGCCGCAGGCGCGCAAGGGATATCGGTTGGGGAACTCCACGATTGTCGATTCCATGGTCCATGATGGGCTGTGGGACATTTACAACGACTATCACATGGGCATCACCGGCGAGAACGTCGCCGAGAAGTACGGAATCACGCGGGAAGAACAAGACGAGTTCGCGCTGAACTCTCATCGCAAGGCCCTCTCCGCCATCAAAGAGTGCCGCTTCAAGTCGCAAATCGTCCCTGTTGAATTGCCCGCGAAGAAGAAAGGCGCTCCAGCCGTTATTTTCGAAAAGGACGAAGGGCCGCGTGAGGATACGACCATCGAGGTGTTGCGCTCGTTGAAGCCTGCCTTTAAGAAGGACGGCACTGTGACCGCTGGCAATGCCCCAGGCGTCAACGATGGGGCGGCCGCCTTGGTTGTAACCAGCGCGCAGCGCGCAAGGGAATTGAATGCGAAGCCCTTGGTACGGATTGTTGCGCAAGCCACCAGCGGGGTTGAGCCCAAGTGGGTCATGATGGCTCCCGTGGGTGCGGTCCGCCAAATTTGGGAGAAGACGGGCTGGAAGAAGGATGAAGTCGACCTATACGAATTGAATGAAGCCTTCTCGGTGCAGGCGCTGGGAGTGATCCGCGAACTCGGCCTGGATATGAATAAAGTGAACGTCAACGGAGGTGCGGTAGCGATCGGGCATCCGATTGGGGCCAGCGGTGCGCGTGTGTTGGTGACGTTGATTTACGAAATGATTCGCCGGGACTTGCATCGCGGGATTGCCGCGCTCTGCCTGGGTGGTGGAAATGCTGTAGCGATGGCCGTGGAGCGGTAGGAGGGGGTAGCACTTGGCCCTTATGCGTACTGGCCAAATGCCAAATGCTAAGTGCCGAAACGCAATTTTTTTCTCACGCAACGAACCCGCCACTGACATTGAGCGAGTCGCCGGTGATCCAGTGCGACCTCTGTGAGCAGAGGAAGAGCACAACCTGGGCGACTTCCTCGGCACGGGCTAGTCGGCCGAAAGGCTGCCGTTCGATCGCCTGCTGCAGGATCTGCTCGTCGGCGAAATAGTCTGCTGTCATGTCCGTTTCAACGTAGCCGGGCGCAACCGCATTGACCCGGATCTTTCTGGGTGCGAGCTCCAGAGCCCAGTTGCGCGTGAAAGCGTCTACCGCTGCCTTGCTGGCGCCGTATAGGCTGCGCCCACCTGCCCTGCCGATTCGTCCAGCGATTGAGGAGATGTTCACAATCCTTGCGCCATCGCGCAGGCGCGGAAGCATAGCCTGCGTGAGCCAGAAGACGCTGCGGACATTTACTTCAAGCATGGCGTTCAAAGTTTCGAGCGTGGTAGAACCGAGCGGAGTCGGCCCCCAAAGGCCAGCATTGTTGATCAAGATGTCTATGGGCACGTCGCCCAGCAGGCTGACCAGGGCTTCGATTTCATGGGTGGATCGAAGATCTGCCTGTAGCAGGTGAACGGGTGCGCCTATCTCCTTGGCGACCGCCTCGGCCGCTGCTCGATTGGTATGGTAATGCAGGCAGAGCCGCGCTCCTGCCCGCGCCAGCTGCAAGGCAATTGCACGCCCGATGCCGCGAGAGGCTCCGGTGACGAATGCGGTCTGGCCCTTGAACTCTTCCATGCACTGGACGGCCAGTATATAGCGAGCTTAAGTCTTCGTCGGGATTGGCAGCGTCACGGTGAATACCGCGCCACCGCCCGGGGCGGAGGCAGCCTCAATGTTTCCGGAGTGTTCTTTCAGCACCGCTTTACAGATGCTCAAGCCCAGTCCCGTGCCCCGGCCGGGGCGCTTGGTGGTGTAGAACGGATCAAAGATGTTGGGCAGGATATCGGGTGCGATGCCTGGGCCGTCATCCTCAAACGTAAGAAGGACGCGTTCAGCGGTTTTGCGTAGACGGATGCGCAGCGTGCCCTTTTCTCTTGCTTCCCGAATGGCCTGCTCAGCGTTGAGCATGAGGTTCAGAAACACTTGCATGAGTTGCAGCGGGTCACCCATGACTTGGGGAAGTCCTTCTTCCGCCAGAAAGTCCACGGTGATGTTGCTCTTGCGCAGGGAATAGGCATGCAGGTGCAGAGTGCGGTCGACCAACTCATTCAGATTCACCGGGCTCTTGCCCGGAGCCGGCGGGCGAGAGAAATACATCAGGTTCTGGACGATTTCGGTGGCCCGGCGAGCTTGTTGATGCAACATCGTCAACTGGCGAGTGCGGGATTCATTCGATTCACCTTCACGCAGGAGTTCGCTAACGCCCAGGATGGCCGTCAAGGGATTGTTCAGTTCGTGGGCGAATCCACCGATCATCTGCCCCATGGCAGCCAGGCGCTCACTCTGGATGATCTGCTGTTCGAGCTTTTTTTCCACGGTGAGATCGCGCGCCGAAATGATCACGCCGCTGAGCTTGTTGTCGGAGTCAAAGAACTGACTGGCGGAACCACGCATGGTTCGCCAGCTTCCGTCGCGATGTAGCGCTCCGTACTCGGAAGCGGCGAACAGTTGCTGGCCGGAAGCCACGTTGCGGTACAAAGTCAAAAATTCGGGCGAATGTGCCTGCAAGTCTTCGATTTTCTTGCCTAGCAGATCCTCAGGACGATAACCCAGCAAATCTCGGACGCGCGAACTTGCGAAGGTGTAGCGCTCTTCCAGGTCAATTACCAGGATCAAGTCCGGGAAGCTCTCGAGCAGCGTCTGACGGAACTGCTCCTGCTGCCGCAGTTGCCTCTCCATCTTGCGTTGTTCCGTGACGTCGGTCAGGGTTCCCTGGTAACGAATGATGGTGCCGGCTTCGTCCCACACTGCGCGTGACGTGTCCAGGCAAACGGCGGCCGTTCCGTCGCGCCGCCGCAAAGTAATTTCACGGGTTCGCACGCCGCCACGGTCATCCGCGCTGCGCCCCAGGACAGCATTCTGTGCCGGGTCAAAGTTCAGAGCATTCGGATCCAACGCCAGCAAGTCGGCCTTTTGGCTGTAGCCCAGCAGGCTGACCAGGGCAGGATTGCCATCCAGCAACTTACCTTCGGGAGTACAGAAGTAAACGCCTTCCTGCAACGTTTCAAAGAGCTCAGTGAAGCGCCGTTCCTTCTCGCGTTCCTCGGTGACATCGCGCGCCAGTACGCTGGCGCCGACCACCTCGTCGCCCTTCACAATGGCGTTGAGCACGCAATCGAAATACAGCAGGCGGGAATTGTTTTTCAGCTTTAAAGGAACAATGCCGGCCCAACGACGCTTCTCAAGAAATCGTCCGATACCGGATTCAATCTCATGGCGCCCCGGTGTTTCACAGAACTCATCGAACTTGTGGCCAACGATTTCCGCGTATTGCAGGCGCACAAGATCGGTCAAGCGGCGATTCACGGTTCGGAACGTGCCATCGAGCGAGACGGCGCAAGCTACATCGTCGAAGGAATCGATCAGCTCCTTGAAGCTGCGTTGCGAGCGCAGGATCACCTGGCTGAGTTGGTCGAGTTGTTCCTCGGAAGGGGCAACTCCGACCCGATCTTGCAGGTCCTTCAACAGGACTTTTAGGTCGGAGACTTCCCGGCGTCGTCCATACGCGTAGGCCGCGAACAATACAGCGAGGATCAGCAATCCCGGGGCAATCGCACCGAGGTGGTAGGGAACAGATTGCAATGGCTCCCACAAGGCCGCCGCAAGAGCGGCAGCCAGCAGCACCATAAACCACAGCGCCAGGCGCCACAGCCGGGTTTCTTCCTGTTCGAGATGGCCCGGGGACCGCTGCGAACTCGGGGGTTGATTCTTTTCCGCAGCCATATGCATATTTCCGGACCGGCTCAGTCAATTCAGGCCCTTCGGTTCCGGAATCTGGTTGCCATCGTAGAGCACGCGGAGGGAAGTGAACAGCGCCGTGTGTTGGAAGTCTTGGTACGTGCGTGCAAAGAACGGGTTTACATCCTGTTTTCCCAGCGCCGCGCGCTATGTACTTGTGAGCGAGGGCTTCACGCGCCCCGGGATCGGAGTCCGGGTCGTACCCGTCACCCGTGCTAGTGACAACAGTCACGGCTGGGTTGTAGTGCCGCAGCCTACGCTCAAGCAGCCCACTTGTGCATCGCCAAGAGTGGGTAACGAGGCTCGCCTTCCGCGCTCATGCTTTATAAAACCTTCAGCGCCGCCGTTTACGGGATTGACGCGAACATCATCGAGGTCGAAGTCGACGTTTTGGGCATCAAGACGAACGAAGATCACTTTCACACGGTAGGTCTACCGGACGCGGCGGTCCGCGAAAGCCGTGATCGCGTTCGTTCCGCGTTACGCAACTGCGGGTACGACATTCCGCCCAGGCACATCACCGTGAATCTTGCTCCGGCTGACATTCGCAAGGAAGGCTCCGGTTTCGATCTGCCGATGGCACTTGGAATCCTCGGCGCCTACGGAGGGCTCAACAAGAAGGAACTTCTGGATTGTGTATTTGTGGGGGAGTTGTCGCTCGACGGCGGAGTGCGCGGTGTTCGTGGAACCCTGCCCATTGCGATCAAACACGCGGCAAGAAGGTTCAGAAGCTGATTGTCCCGGAGGTCAACGCGCGGGAAGCCGCCATGGTAAGCGGCCTCGAAGTGTATCCGGTGAAGTCGCTGCTGGATGTAATCCACTTTGTGAATTCGGGCAACGGAGTCGCGCCCGGCAAGGTCGACGGCGACACGCTCCTCGGAGAGGCGCAGCACTATGCAGTCGACTTCAAGGACGTGCGCGGGCAGCAGACGGCGAAGCGGGCGCTCGAAATCGCCTGCGCCGGCGGACATAACATCCTGATGATCGGTCCTCCGGACGCTGGATCGGACGTACTGGGCCTAGGGGTTTGGATCTATAATGGCCGACAGCTGAGCATTGTTCTACTCGAACAATCGCCACACGTTGCGCCCTTGTCGGTTCAGCTAACAAAGGCTTAGCCGTTTGAGCGGATTTTGTGCCGTGGAGACGGAATGCCTTTTAACCGGACAGGTGAGCTTCAACCCGCAGGCCGCCGAAAGTCACGGTGCAATTGAGTGGAATCCCGCTTTTCCTCATAGAACGCGCAAAGATGAGGCACCATACCATCGCAAAGATGGGTACCCGGCCGCTGTAGGGGACTCCTAGGAGTTACTTGGTGAGCTTTGCGTGCAGATTCACTTCTGCGCCTTGCAGAACCTTCGTATCCCTTTCCCAGTCTTTGAAGCCGGACAATTTCACCGCAATCTTGTACGTCCCCGGTTGTAGCCTTAAAACCGTGGGCGTTGAACTGACGAAGTTGCCATCCAGGAAAACATCGGCTCCGTCGGGATCGGAAGAAATCTTTACGGGAACCAGAGGCTGCGAGTTCCGCTCTACCGAAGCCAGCTTGCCCTGCTGAAGCGTGACTGTCATGCCAGGGTAAGTCATCCACCGGTGGTCACCGAATCCAGTTTCCTGCACAGGCGCGCCCAAGGCGCGCACAATATCGTCGCGGGACATGCCGGGCGTGAGGTCAACCGGGTTGGATGGAGGTGCGGCAGCAGGCACCGCGGGCGTTGGTGGGGCGGGCGGAGGAGAGGCCGCTGGCGTTCCCTCCGGCACGAGCCATTGGTCGATCACAGCATAAACCTTGCCGATATCACCTTGCGCCAGGGTGTCTTTGGAGAAGAAGAAATTGACGCTGGCCCATACTTGCGCATTTTTCGTGTTGCCGGGAATCATGCGCGCGCTGAGGAGACCCATCGTCACCGCGCCCGTGCCGACGTGGATGGCCGTCACATAAAACTTTTCTCCGCGCGCCAAGGGCATATCCTTATCACCGGAAAAAAAACTGGCCTTGCCGTCCCGCACGGCATTCGAAGCCAGCTTGCTCCGATCGTAGGACCCGTATAGTCCCTCGCTCAGAAGAACCACGACACCGCCTGCCTTTCGAATGTTGTTCTCGCCATGGAGCCCCATTACGCCGCCGCCAAGGGTGGTGAGGCGATAACGCGACTGCAAGCTCTCTTCCAGTTCAATTCTTCGGCCCTGATCCTGGGCCACGGCGGGAAGACTCGCACCGAATAACAGTGCAATCAAAAGCGCTTGGAGGGACATCGCTCAGAGAGGGTATCAAACAACACAGGCGCTACCAAGCGGCAGTCGCGAACCGGGAGCGGAAGCCATGACGCTACGCCAGCGGACAAAAACGTATGAAGTGGTTCCTGCGGAATTGAGTAAACAGAGGCAAATCTGTCAGCTCAGGAGAGATTTCGCCTCGTGGATGAGCGAAACCCAGTTTCCTTCACGCTTATCGTCGTTACACGCGCACCGTCAATCTCTATGACCTGAGCCTTGCGGTGCTGCGCACCCGCTTCGTTGCGTTGACGGTAAAGGCGCTGTATGCGTACCACGGCGCGGTCGACGATGCGGCCCAGGTCGTCTCCGTAGTCGGCGGGTCGATCTTCCCGCAGACGGCGCTTCGCCTTCTCGGCGGAAAACCAGGAGGGTTCGCGGTCGCGTTCTTCGGGATTTACGAGCCGCGCGACTTCGCACAGGTGGGCGTTGATAGTGACTTCGATATCCCCGGAGTGGCGGTTGTAGCCAGGCTTAATTCGAACGTAACGCGCGAATGCAGCTTCCTCGATGCGACCGTGCACACCGGCTTCTTCGAAGGCTTCGAGCGCCGCCGCCTGAGCGTGCGTCAGGCCGGATTCGATGCTGCCCTTGGGAAATGTCCAGCGCTTGCCACGCGTGCGCACTAGCAGGAACTCGATGCCGCGCTTGCCGAGCCGGTAGCAAATGGCGGCCACCTGTTCGGAGCCGCGCATCCGGCGTAAATGCTCCAGCCGTACGAATTGTGCAGAGGAGTCCGGTCGGCGGTTCTTCGACCATTGCGTTGCGGGGTATGGATGTCCCGTGCCCATGTCAGCAGATTGCCCGACGCTGGTGTCCTCTGCCTAGAGCACACCTTGGTTCCGGAGTGGTCCTGCCGACTGCTGGGCTAAGGGGCGGTGAGCAGGAATCTGGCTGCGCACTTGCGCAAACAGCGGAAAAGGCAACAGACTCGTGTCATCTCGGATCGTGGGAAGGACGACTTGGAGAACCTCTACTGCCTGCGCTGCAATCGACTGCTCGAGTCTGGTGACAAATCGGTGGCAGTGTACATGTTCGCCCAGACGGTCGGGATCCGACCACGACAGAAGTCGGCGGCGCAACGGATCTGCTTTTGCTCCCAGTGCTCGGTCTCGCTGGCAATGGGACCGGCGCCGGAAGGCGCTCTTAACATTACTGCGTGGCAAATGATCAGGGATCTGGTAGGTGCGGACCCGGCCTTGAATCAGGCTGCGTGGGAAACGTTGCGCGGTGTCGTAGGCTTGCTTCCGGCGACGGGAACCGATGGTGCCGTTCTTCCACCGCGCTCCGGGTATTTCGAGTTTTAGAGAGTTTCAGACTCTGTTGTTCCCCCGCTAGCCCGCTAGACTGCGTCCTTCTGCCCGAATCAAGCTCAACAAATCATCCGGGTGGGCGGCGTACAGCAAGGCCTCTTCGCGATCGATGTCACCTTGCCTGACCAGCTGTTGCAGTGACTCTTCCTGACTCACCGACCCCTTTGCCTTGGTCATCGTGATTTCCTGGTGCAGGTGCTGCAAGGCATTTCGGCGAATGTGCTGGCGCGCTCCATAGCCCACCATCAACAACTCGGCGACGGGTACCCGTCCACCGCGCTTGCTGGGTAGCAGTATCTGGGTGAGCACCGCCGAAATCGCCATCGCCAGTTCTTGCCGGATCGTGGGCTGGCGTTCCGGCGGGAAGGAATCCGAAATGCGCGAGATGGTCGAGGCGACGTCGGTGGTGTGCAGGGTAGAGAGAACAAGGTGTCCGGTCTCGGCAGCCGCGACCGCAATCCGCATCGTTTCTGGATCCCGCATCTCGCCGACGACAATGACGTCGGGTGCCTGTCGGAGTGCTGCGCGCAGGGCGGTCGGAAAATCGGGGGCGTCCACGCCGATCTCGACCTGCTCGACAATGCTCCGAATATGGCTGTGTTCATACTCCAGTGGGTCTTCGATGGTGATAATGTGGCGGGCCTCGCGCCGGTTTATCTCGTGGACCAGTGCAGCCACCGTTGTTGATTTTCCGGAACCGGCCGGACCGCCGATCAGAACCAGGCCACGAGGCAATCTGGAGAGTGCTTCGACCGCCGGGGGCAGCCGAAGTTCTTCCAGGAGAGGTACCCGGGGCGGTAACGCGCGCACCGCGGCGGCAGGCATACCTCTTTCCCGATGCAGGTTAATGCGAAAGCGCCCGAGGCCGGAAACGCGGTAAGACGAATCCGAGATCTGGTCATCACGATATTGCCGGATTGCGTGAGGGATCAGCGCCGGAAGGACCGCCGCTTCAATTTCGGGCCCAGTCAGCCTATCTGAGCCAATAGGTTGGATCGCTCCCTCAAAGCGTATTGAGGCGGGAAATCCGGCGACCAGCAGCAGATCGCTTCCGCGGCGATTCACCAGAGTCGCAAGCCACTCATCCATTCGCCGGTTGGCCTCGGCGCCGGCGCCGGGAATGGTTTCGCCGTCCGTTCTCTCCCTGTCGCCTTCTGCCCAACTGTGTTGGTCCGTCTGATCTGTCATTGTCCCCCCGGCTGGGAAACCTACGCAGCCCACCTTATCAAAGTAGGTGCGGATCTGGACGATAGAGATGAGGCGAATCCAGAATTCTGCTGCCGCTACAGGTCCGGAACGAATGGACTAAATCGCTTTAATGGCCCCGGCGAAGGAAATCCTTGACGCTGCCATGGTTTGCCATTACATTAGCGCGTTCCGAAGAATACTAGTCGTTCGCGGTCTAAGCTGGACGTGCCCCTGCGTCGAACCAGGTCATAAACCCAGAAAAAAGCAACTTTCAGGGTAGGTGGAGCATCTATAGGGTTGACTCGTTCAATCCACGCAAACCCACTTTAATTCAGTGACTTAGGTCTCGTTTGAGACGAGTTGTCGGTTGCGACGGCAGGTTTTCTGGAAAAAAACGTTAAAGGAGAAGTTTACAACCATGCGCTCTGATCGCGTTTTTGAAGCTTTACATACTTTGCGAAATCGTTATATGCTCTGTCAGCTTGCCTCCAAGGCCACGCGGAAGTTTCATCGGCCTAGCACCCGCATTCAAGAAACCATGAATCAGGTATTGGACCGGATCGCTGGCGCGGAGCGGCAGGCCGTTCTGTCAGAGCCGGAAAATTTTGCCGAGGCACAACGGCGGGCTGCGTAACACCAGCCCCGCCTCCTGCCCCGCAAGTCGCAAGTCTTCCAGCAGCACCCCCCTGTAAATTTCCCGTAGGTGATTAATGACCATCGCTGAACTCAAAGAAAAGAATATTACCGAGCTGACCAAGATCGCCCGATCTCTGGATCTGCCCGGGGCCAGCGGCCTGCGCAAGCAGGATCTGATTTTCAAGATCCTCCAGGCGCAGAGCGAAAAGGAAGGCCACATTTTTGCCGAGGGCGTACTTGAAATTCTGCCCGACGGCTATGGCTTCCTGCGCTCGCCGGATTACAACTACCTTCCCGGGCCGGATGACATCTATGTCTCGCCCTCACAGATCCGCAAGTTCGATCTCAAAACCGGTGACACCATCAGCGGCCAGGTCCGTCCTCCGCACGAGGGCGAAAAGTACTTCGCCCTGGTCAAGATCGAAGCGGTCAACTTTGAGTCGCCCGATGAAGCCCGCAACAAGATTCTGTTCGACAACCTCACGCCACTGTATCCGCAGGAGCGTCTGAAGCTGGAAACGACGCGTGAAAACGTGAGTGCCCGGGTCATGGACCTGCTGACGCCCATTGGAAAAGGACAGCGCGGCCTGATCGTGTCGCCGCCACGCGCCGGCAAGACGATGCTCTTGCAGAACGTAGCGAACTCCATCACCACGAATCATCCGGAAGTTGTACTAATCGTCCTGCTCATCGACGAGCGCCCGGAAGAAGTTACCGACATGCAGCGCTCGGTGAAGGGCGAGGTTATCTCATCGACCTTCGACGAGCCCGCCGCCCGCCACGTGCAGGTCGCGGAAATGGTGATCGAGAAGGCCAAGCGCCTGGTCGAGCACAAGCGCGACGTGGTGATCCTGCTTGATTCGATTACGCGCCTGGCGCGCGCCTATAACACGATCGTTCCGCCCAGCGGCAAAGTGCTCTCGGGCGGCGTCGACTCAAACGCCCTGCAGCGTCCGAAGCGTTTCTTCGGATCGGCGCGCAACATCGAGGAAGGTGGCTCGCTGACCATCATCGCGACGGCCCTCATCGATACGGGTTCGCGCATGGATGACGTGATCTTTGAAGAATTCAAAGGCACGGGCAACATGGAAATCATCCTCGACCGCAAACTGGTTGACAAGCGCACTTTCCCGGCCATCGATATTCAGCGCTCCGGGACGCGTAAGGAAGAGTTGTTGATTCCGAAAGAAGACCTGACCCGCATCTGGGTACTACGCAAAGTGCTGAACCCGTTGAGCCCGGTGGAAGCTATGGAACTGCTGATCGAACGCTTGGCTAAGGCAACGACGAACAGCGAGTTTCTTGCGAAGATGAGTCAGCTATAGCGCACGACACGTGTGACGATGGTTGGAGGTGAGAGCGAGGACTTCGGTCCTCGCTTTTTGCTGGCCGGCGACTGGGAATGCTATAAGTCGCGCGTTTGCGTGAATCCTTCGGGGATGAACGAACTGTAGCCACGCGCACCTCTATGTAGCGAGGAGGCGTACTCGCCGGGTAGGTATCTTTTCAACTTATAATTGAATGTTTTAAAAGTATCCTCGCTGGGGGAGTGCATCCGGTGACCAGAACGTTTCTTGCCCTCATTGTCGGCTGTCTTCTCACGCTGGCCATCGCGCCGGCCCGCGCACAGAATCCCAGATTTCCTCCCATGCCCGAACCGCAAACCCAGCCCGCCTCACCCGAGGATCAGGCGAAGAGCAAACTCGAACGCGACATGGTGAAGAAGGCGAACCAGGAGCGGCAGGCAGCGCTCAAGCGAGATACCGAAAAGCTGTTGAAGCTGGCAACGGAACTCAAAGAGTATGTCGATAAGACCAACGAAAATGTCCTCTCCTTTGACGTGGTCAAAAAAGCGGAAGAGATCGAGAAACTTGCCCACAGCGTAAAAGAGAAAATGAAAGCCAACTGAACGTATCCGAGTTTACGTAAAGTTTACAGGGGCGGACGAACGAGGCTGTGCCATAATTGCAACCAGGTTGCAAAAGAGATAAGGCCCAAAACCTATGCCCCTCCCGCAAACTGAAGTACCCGGTCGCCTGCAGGCCGAGTTGATGTCGCGTGGCCTGCGGATGACTCGCCAGCGCCGCACCATCCTGAGCGTGGTCGAGACCGCCAAGCAGCACCTCGATGCCAGCCAGATTCTCCGCAAAGCCCGCAAGCTCGATCCTCAAATTGATCGTGTCACGGTGTACCGAACCTTAAGCCTGCTTAAGCGCCATGGCCTGGTCGATGAGTTGGACTTGATGCATTTGCAAGGCGAGAAGCATTATTACGAACGCAGACCACAGCGCGATCACATTCACATGGCCTGCCTGCGCTGCGGCAAGATCACCGAATTTGAGAGCGACCTGTTCGACCGGTTGAAGGGGCAAATCCAGCGTGACTGCCGTTTCCACATTGTGGTGAGCCGCCTGGAAGTTGGTGGCTATTGCGGACAGTGTCGCACAGTGACTCCCGCCTGACTGCACCTGTTGCAACTAGTTGCAGAAATTCTGAAACAGAAAATGATGAAGATGGATTGACGCCCCGCTTGTGCGCCGCTAGGATCAATGTGTATTAGATGCAACCGAGTTGCAACTAGGATACGAGTTGAAAATAACCATCATCCTGCTGGCGATCTTGACCGTCGAGTTGGGCCTGGCGCAGGCTCAGGAGAGCCCTTACTTTGTCACTTACGATCACCATTTAGAAGAGCCGGGGAACCTCGAGATAGAGGTCTACACAACCTCTGGTGTTCCACGATCGGGACAGGTGGCTTACGTTGCGCCGTACATGGAACTTGAGTACGGGGTGACCGGGCGTTGGACATCCGAACTGTACCTGGAGGGGCAGGGTACCGTGGGCGACAGCGCCGTGTTCACCGGGTGGCGCTTTGAAAACCGCTTCCGGCCTTTCAAGCGGGAACACTGGATCAATCCCGTTCTGTACCTCGAATACGAACGCACCAGCGAGGCAACCAGAATCCAGAAGGAAATTGTGGGTGGTGGGCCGGACGTGACTTCTCCTAACTCGGAACTACAACCGTCGAAAAATCATGAACTCGAGGCGAAACTGATTCTCTCGGGCACGACGCACGATTGGAACATCGCCGGCAATTTCATTACTGAGAAAAACCTCTCCCAGAGTGAGGGTTTTGAATTCGGCTATGCCTTTGGAGTGGCCCGACCACTGGCGACACTAGCGTCGGCCACGGCCTGTCGTTTCTGCCGAGAAAACTTTATCGCCGGCGTCGAGGTATACGGAGGCTTAGGCAGCACGGAAGAAGGTTTCAGCGCCCGCCATACGGCGCACTATGTTGCGCCAGTTCTATCCTGGCAGATCAGTGACAATGGCTCATTAAGGTTCTCGCCTTCTTTTGCGCTCACACAGGAAGGTAGTCCCGTGCTATTTCGCTTCGGCTACAGCTATGAGGTTCGCGGGTTGGGGAGTAAACTCGCGCAAATCTTTGCGGGGAAACACTGATGCGAATTGTGCTTTCCAGCGTCGCCATCGTCATGCTCCTTGTGGTTGGGTTCGTTGGACAGAACCTTTCGTACCAGCAGGATCCTGGATGGCGAGTGCCCTCCGATGCCGTTGCTCGTGCGAATCCGCTGGCGCGGCGGCCGGAGGCTGCGGCGGGCGGCGAAAAGCTTTTTAGAAGGAACTGCGCTGAATGTCACGGCGAGGACGGTAGCGGCCTGGCCAAAAAAAATGCAGCCGATCTTTTGTTGCCGGTGGTGCAGTCACAGACGGACGGCACGCTCTTTTGGAAAATCACCAACGGAAACACCGATCGAGGGATGCCATCGTTCAGCCGGCTGCCGGAGTTGCAGCGCTGGCAGCTGGTGTTGTATTTGCGGCAGCTGAGGCCCTCGGCGAAGTAAGTCGGAACGAGAACCGTGAATGTGATTGATGTGCGGAGCCTCGGCCGCTGAAGCCGCTGCGCCTTCATCAGGAGTCAACGAAGATCAGTCCGCGAAAACTGCTGCGCTCGGCCAGAACTCTACCAAGTTCGTCCTTTGTCATCCGATGGTTCCGTGTAGGTTGAGCCATCGCTAAACGTGACCGATACTGCATGGACGCGGAGTTGGGGTTTCACAGCAGGCAGTTTGTCGAAGTCAGCCGTTGTGTGCTTGATCTTGGGTCCAGGATGGTGCGGACTACCGAAAGGCCGGCTGGCTCCAGGCACCAGAGATTCGTCCGGAGGTGGGTCGGTTAAATCGATCTCGTCATGGATCTGAGACAATCCTTCTCCGTGTGCATCTTGCCAACGTACCTCTATGACCATTTTGCTGATGACTTGGTTGGAAACGTTGGTGGCTTTCATGTGGTCGCCATCCACCCAACTCGACACAGTGTCATCCGGTTTTCGGTCCACATACAAGGTGGCAGTTCCGCTGAATGCAAGCGGGGAATTTCGCGAACCTATGTCGGTTATGGCGAAGATCGCTGTCGGTGCTGGCCAAGGATGGTCGTGCGCCCAAAGCAGGCATGAAATCAGCAACCAGGCCGGAGCAATCAATTTGCTTTTCATGGGCAGATTCTCCCGATGGCAGCCCAGCGCGTCTCTAACTATCCCATTATCTCGCGATGCCGGTCGACCCACCAGGCCCAAGGCACGAAGATCCACATACTCAATGCTCCCCAAGCCATGGCGCGTTCGCTAGGAGGCGCACCGGCTACCAAACTGGCGACCCAACCCACGAAAAGAGATGCGGCCATGATCCAAAAGCCATAACGGCTGACTCCATCCCGTGTGCGGGTAGCGTTCAAATAGATCCAAATGCCGCCAACGAAAATCGAAATTTCAAGCACCGTCGCAAGCACCCAGAAGTTCCAAAGTGCCAAACCGACTTTCGGTCCGCCCGGCCATAAAGGCAAATCGGGACGATGGACCAAAAAGTCCAATACCCAATGGCTAAGGACCGCCATTCCTACGGTCGCCGCTGCGCGAACACTGCGTCGCAGCACGTAATAGGCACTGCCCACGGCTAAAGACCAGCCCAGCGCCGTCACTAGGCTGTGCGTAATAGGATAGTCGTAGAAATCGAAGGGCGACATTTTGGTGATACCGGGAACAATGCGCACATGTTCGAGTCCCAACAACAGAAAGATCGGCCAAGTCAGATCCAGGAATTGCGCAGCGAAAAATAGCGTTCCGAGAGAAGTGCGCGGAGCAAGTCGCTTGGCGGCAAACGCTACGCCAAAATGGCCGATGAACATGGGGAGTACGTTATCACGCCGCGAACGACGTTAGCCTGATGGACCTGGCAAACTCCACTCCATTCGCAACAAGAAAACGCCATCCTGTTGGAGGATGGCGTCGCTGTTATTCCCTATGCAGAACCTAGTCTGCGGCAGCGTGGGCCGCGGCTTTCGGCGCGGGCAGTTCCACGCCAATGCGCATCCCGTAGAACGACCGGTAGACAAAGGAGACGGAGACGAGGAAGAACACCAGCGCCAGCACGTGCGTAAGCGACGTGCCATTTCTAGAGAGTGAAACCGCCAGTTCGACGGCGAGCAATCCAAACAAGGTCGTGAACTTGATGACCGGGTTCAGAGCGACGGAGGCGGTGTCTTTGAAAGGATCACCCACCGTGTCGCCAATGACGGTTGCGGCATGTAGTTCCGTGCCTTTCTGCTTCAGTTCTACCTCGACGATCTTCTTCGCGTTGTCCCATGCGCCGCCGGCATTTGCCATGAAGATGGCCTGATACAGCCCGAAGATGGCGATCGAGATCAGGTAGCCGATGAAGAAGAAGGGCTCAACAAAAGCGAACGCCAGCGTCCCAAAGAAAACTGCCATGAAGATGTTGAACATTCCCTTCTGCGCGTACTTCGTGCAGATCTCCACCACTTTCTTACTGTCAGAAACGGAAGCCTTTTCCACTCCTTCGAGTCGGATGTTGGCTTTGATGAATTCAACCGCGCGATAAGCGCCGGTCGAAACCGCTTGCGTGGATGCGCCCGTGAACCAATAGATCATTGCGCCGCCGGTGATCAGTCCCAGAACGAACGGGGCGTGGAGCAGGGAAAGGCTGTTGACGTTCGAAGTTAAGCCGTTGGTGAGGGCCATGATGATGGAGAAGATCATGGTGGTCGCGCCGACGACCGCGGTGCCGATCAGCACGGGTTTGGCCGTTGCCTTGAAGGTATTGCCCGCGCCGTCATTTTCCTCCAGCATGTCTTTCGCGCGCGAGAAGTTGACGTCGAAGCCGAAATTCTTGCGAATGTCCGCTTCCACGTTGGGCACCTGTTCGATCAGTGACAACTCATAGACGGACTGCGCGTTGTCGGTGACCGGGCCATAGGAGTCGACCGCGATGGTGACCGGACCCATCCCCAGGAACCCGAACGCCACAAGGCCGAAGGCGAAGACGGCCGGAGCCAGCATCAGGGAGACGGGGAACATGGTGCTGAAGTAGTAGGCGACCGACATCAGCGACACCATGGCCAAGCCCAACCAATACGCCGAGAAATTGCCGGCGACGAAGCCGGAAAGAATGCCCAGTGAAGCTCCGCCTTCTTGCGCGGAGGTCACGACTTCGCGGACGTGGCGTGATTCCGTAGAGGTGAAGACCTTCACCAGTTCCGGAATCACCGCGCCGGCCAGCGTGCCGCACGAGATGATCGATGCCAGTTTCCACCAAAGCGTTGAGTCGCCATTCAAGTCCGGAATGATCACGGCGGAAACCACGTAGGTAAGTACGATGGAAACGATCGAGGTAATCCAAACCAGTGAGGTCAGAGGTGCCTCAAAGTTCATACGGTCTGCGCTGCCGTAACGCGCCTTGGCGATCACGCTGTTGATGAAATAAGCGCCCGCGCTCGACACCAGCATCATGATGCGCATCACGAAAATCCAGACCAGGAGCTGCACCTGGATCGTGGGATCCTTCACAGCCAGCAGAATAAACGTAATGAGTGCGACACCCGTAACGCCATACGTCTCGAAGCCGTCTGCCGAGGGCCCGACCGAGTCGCCCGCGTTGTCACCGGTACAGTCGGCAATGACGCCGGGGTTGCGGGCGTCATCCTCCTTGATCTTGAAGACGATCTTCATCAGGTCGGAGCCGATGTCGGCGATTTTCGTGAAAATACCTCCGGCAATACGTAGGGCGGCTGCGCCCAAAGATTCGCCGATCGCGAAGCCGATGAAACACGGACCCGCATAGTCGCCGGGCACGAAAAGCAGGATGAACAGCATGATCAGCAATTCCACACTGATCAGCATCATGCCGATGCTCATACCGGCCTCAAGCGGGATCTGGTAAATCGCGTATGGCTTGCCTCGCAGTCCGGCAAACGCAGTGCGCGAATTGGCAAACGTGTTGACCCGAATTCCGAACCAGGCAACGCCGTAGCTGCCGGCGATGCCTACCAGACTGAACATCAGAATGATGGGGAGAGTAACGCCGATCGACTTGCCTGGAACCGGCGAGAGCCAGCCGAAATACACCGCGATGATGACGGCAATGAAAGCCCAAAGCACCAGAATGAATTTGCCCTGGGTTACGAGATAGGTCTTGCAAGTCTCGTAGATGAGCTCCGAGATCTCGAGCATCGCCTTGTGTACGGGCAAATTCTTCAGCTTGGTGTAAATGATCAGTCCAAACAGCAATCCGAAGACGCAGAAGAGAAGCCCGATCATCAGAAGTTTGTGGCCGTCAATACCGCCCAGGAACGTGACTTGGGAGAGATCGGGAAGTTTGAGGGCGGCTTCGCCACCCCCAGTTTCGCCTGCGGGTTGCGCGAAAGCGGTGGCGGGGCTGAATACGAGCGTCAGCAGCAGGGCAAACGTAGTGCGAATTCGGCAGCCCAGGGACGTAGCAGTAGCTATCCAGGTGCGCATCGAGGAGTCCTCCGATATGAAAAGCGTCGCGGGATTAGAAAAAGGTGTCTAGATCCTCTTCGCCGGCGTGCAACGTCGACCGATCGCCCTTTGCGAGGCGCCGGCATAGTGCATGGCTGGTGTTCCGAACACGCTTCCACTGCAAGACATGAATAGGAGTGCTGAGCTTGGCCGCGTCGGATTCATTTTTGGCATTGGGCCACGTTCAGGAAGAGGTAAACGGTCCCCAAAGCAGCCTTATGCACAAAACGGACTTTTATAGCATGCCGGGGAGGGGAGGTCAAACCCACGAAAGAAGACGCAACTCTCGCATCCTTGGATGACCAGACGCGTAACTGCAACGAACAATTGGATCATTGGCGGTGCCGTTGACGCAAAGGTAACGATTGCCGCTATTCTCAGATCACCCCTGCTTTGATATTATGAAGTTGTCCCAGAAATTCGCTTTGAAGCGGCCTGCTCCAAGGTCGTACAACACTCCTCAGTAGCTCAATGGCAGAGCATCCGGCTGTTAACCGGAGGGTTGTAGGTTCGAGTCCTACCTGAGGAGCCATTCTTTCATTTGGCTTGGCAAAATCTGCAATCCGTTTCGCCAGCTTGCCGAGAACCAGTCCTGCAACCTTGGAAATCGCAACCTTTAGTTCGTCTGTCACAGTACTCGTAGACGTTGCATAGTGTCTTGCCGTATTTATCTATAACGAGGGGTGAGGACGTGAGCGTACCGGCAGAACTGGCAAAAGAAGTTCAAGGCGAACCGCGTCTGGCACAGGCGCTCGAACAGATTGCATCCCTCCTTGTCCCCGGCGAAGCCATTGAGGCTTGCGCCGTCCAAAGACGGTTCTTTGCATTGAGTCATCGACGGACCCTGGTCGCGGCCACCACCGGGCGCCTGATCGACCTAAAGCGCGGGCTCTTCGGAGGCTTCCAGCCGAGGAGTGTGCGTTGGCAAGATCTCAAGGAAGCCCGCATCACGGTGGGGGTCTTTGGAGCAAGTCTCACCGTTTCCTTCTTCGGAGGACCTGATTTGGCAATTGCTGGCAGAGAAGATTCCCGAACCTTCTCCGGCCTTCAAAAAACTCAAGCGGAAGCGGTCTACCGGGTGTGCCAGGCCCAAGATCAAGCCTGGCGAGAGAAGCGGCGTGTGCGGGAGTTAGAGGAAATGCGTGCAAGATCTGGAGGAATTCAGCTGGGAACCGCCGGTGCTGGCGCCGGCCTTGCCTCGTCCCCGACCGGAGGGCAGGACGATACCGTAACTCGCCTGGAGAAGGCAAAGGCAATGCTCGACAAGGGTCTGATTTCTGATGCGGAGTTTGAGGCGCTCAAGGCGCGTATCGTAAACACGCTTTAGGCCATGTGAGAATTGCGCCCCTCAGCCAGAAATTCCGGGATTCGTGCCCCTCGCTAAGTACCCGCCCAGGGGTGCGGCTGATGTCCGCACGACCAACTCAATGTTCAAAACGGGGCCCGCGACCAATCTGGAAAACATCCTGCGCGCGCTGAAAAGTCCGCAGCTTTTTGTGCAAGACGGCTTCAGGCGCCGTCCGAATTTCACGTTGAATGCCTTCAGCAAAATACAGTCTGCGAATACAGATTTCGCCGTAGGGAAGCTCGGTTATCATCCGTTTAAAACGAGATATGGTGAAGTAACTGCGAAAAGGGGTTCGCATCTCCGTTTTTTGGTCCAATCTGGCGATCCGAAAATACGACTCCCGGGGTACCTAACCCCATGAGACGCAAAAATTTACATATCCAAGGCGATGAGGCCGAGAAAAGGCTTGGACAAGCGCCAAGGATGGTTTACTTTCTCCGGCATTAGATTTTTGGGGACCACGGGGCGCACGCATTGGAGTGGCAAGATTAGCTTAACTTCGGCAGGCATGGCGGCATTCCGGGTTCGCGCGGCCAGGCCGACTCGAGCAGCCATGACACTCTCTCCCCCTTGAGCGATCTACCGTTCTGATTGTGCAGCCGTGGGGTCCCAGAGGGTTCCAGCCGTGAAATCTTTGTTGTCTCTCCGGCTTCTGGTTGCGATCTATCTCCTTCTTTCTTGCGGAACTCTGTGCGCGATGAGTCCCCAATCGGTCACAGACGATTCTGGTAATGCTCCTGCCGCTACGAAAAGTGAGACGCTGACGGGGAACATGTCGCAGACGGGCATCCCCGGACCAGTGCGTTCATTTTTGCGAATGGCGGGCATCAGCCAGAAAATCTCAACGGTCGATGTCATGCCGCTGCTGGCGCGCAACATCTACATGCAGGGCTATGAAGGAGGAAACCGCCCAACCGAATTTCTTGTTCTTTTGAATCGCTATGTCCAGCAGGCGCGCGAGCTGGCGGCGATGGCCTCGACGGGAGGGGCGATTCGAGTTTCCAATTGCGAGGAAGCAAAGCCGCTATTGAAAATTCTCGGCTACCGGGTTCGCGAAGAATGCGGAAAAGACGACACTACCCTGGAGACGGCGGACCCGGAGCGCGCTTTCGTCACCATCGATTCAGGATTCCCGCTTCCGGCATTGGAACAAACACTGCAAGGCGGCAAAGCTTTTGAATACCCTTATCCGGTCACTCGCGTCCCCATACTCTTCGCTGAAACCGAATGGCTCTCGGCAGCCAACAAAAAGGACCAGCGTTACAGCAAGAATCTAGTCGACACGCTTTTGCATGATCCCGCCATGGCCCGTCTGTACTGGGCCCTGTCGCGCCTTGATCCAAAGACGCGCGACTCCCTGCAGCGAACCATGGGCCTCAGGGATCTGATGCCGGACGCTGCAGTGCTTGACTTCTACGGAAGCTACATTTGTATTCGCAACGGGCAAATTCAGGTGCCAGGTGGCGAGAGTGCAGTCCCGGCTTGGAAGAGCCTGGTGGGCGCCAATCCAGATTCGCCGCGAGACTTTGTGCGCGAGCTACTTTCGAAGGATATGGGATGGCTGGCTGCGTACTTCGACGTGTTGTCGCGTGCCAGCCGAACTCAAGAGGCTCACTTCACCGAAGGCAAGAGGTTGCGAACGTTTTACGAGGCATTGCGAGCCGCCGATCCTAGCGCGAGTGCGACCAAGGGCGCATTTCGCCCGGCTCCCGGCCTCTTGCTCCTCGTGACGCGGCAGCAATGGGAACCTGATGGACAGCCGCACATTCCGGGTGGCGTACAGGTTTGGAAAGAAATCCTTCGACAGAAGAGCGATTCCAAGCTGGTGCGCGAATGGGGTAAGCGCGCAAATCGTCTGAGCACTCCCGAGCAAGTTTTGCAGTCCATGTTTGCGCTCACTCGTGCAACCACCGATAGCGGCCCGTTGCAGTCCTACTTGATGCTCAGCGAACTCGATATGCGCCGCTCCGAGCAGCATCGGCTTTCTCCAGAGACTGTTAAGTTGTTGGCGCGCAAGTTCGAAATGTTCAGCGATCAGTATCGAGTATTTGCGGAATTTCCGGAGCTCAACGATCACTCGATGGAGCTTTTCCTGGATGTTGCCAACAGCGTCGATCACATTGACAACACGGCGGTCCGTGGAAATGCGTTGGGTACTCTCCAGGCGAACTTGGGGATATGGCAGATTCTCGCTCGCCAGGGACAAATTCCATCGGACCGGTTCAACGAGTCCTGGCAAGGTGCAAACAAGCCATTCGCAAAGGTTCGTTCCGCTGCGCAAGTGTATGAAGCGGGCTACACGTCGATCGGCGAAGTCCTGCGCGCGGCGACGGGAAAGCCGCATACCTCGCAAAACGAACTGATCGAGATACTCGCGAGTCCACGACAAGTGAATCCCGAAGGCAAGAAAGTGCACGATGAGGTCGCGAACGGGATGCGAGCCGTGCTCGACAGCCAGCGACTGATATCGCTCGACGTGATCCATGGTCTCGGAAAAGGCCTGCAGGACAAGTTGGAGGGCAAACCTTCGGATTCCTCATTGCAGGGGTTGGCGGAGGAGTTGCGCGAATTCGAAATGCCCCGTCCGATCTTCAAGGGCAGCGAACGCAGCGAATGGGCGGCCGGAATCTACAACAACAGTCACACCGATGCCGAAATGCGGGCCGATGTCGGCAAGGTGCTCGCATCTTCGGCGTCCCATGGACAGATCGAAGAAGCGCTGGGTCAACTTGCCTCTTTTCAACGGGACACACTGGTTGGTTTGAACTACGCGTACTACGCGCCCCCGGGAGCGCAAGCGCTCCACAATAATCCACTCCTGGTACGCTCTCACGATTTCTCTGCAGAAACCGTTGGAGGGATCAGGGCCGTTTGGCAATCCTCGCATTTATTTGGGGAGGGTTCTCCGGCCGGCGGTGGAGCTCATCTGGTGGGCTCGCTGGCCGATCTGCCCTACGTGCTGGCGCAGATTGAGCAGGACTTCATCGTGCCTGAAAATGTACAGGCCCTGATCTGGCGTGAACTGGTTCCGGGTCTGATGACGAGCGCGGTTCTGCCGCGGTGGTGGGGAGTGGATGGAAGCGAACTCCACGCAATCACGCTGTACCAGCGAACCGGGGAGGAGCTGCTCGCCAGCGCCGGACAGAAGCCGGAGTTGCGAGAGAAGGTGCTCGCGATACTCTCCGACCGCATGACTCCGCAAAGATCAGAGCGGTTGGAGCGTGCCCTGGCCGCAGGCCACGCGGACGAGGCGCTGTCGCAAGTCACGCCGGCGGACACCTTGTACCTGGCTGCCGAATTCCGTTTGCGCTCGCCCGAGGTCAAGGACGCTTGGGGTACTGCGGGGAAGGAATTGAACGCGCTCTCGCAAGAGCACGCGAATGAGACCGGATGGCAGCGCTTGTCGAAAGACTTCGGCGTGCCGCATCCGACCTTGGCACAGACCTATACGCGTGAGTTGCTCAATATTGCACCGGTTCCGGCTTTCGCCGGGTATTCGAGCAGGTTGCTCGCTGAATCGTGGGATTCGGGCAACCTGTATTGGGCTCGCCTCGCGGACGAAATGGGGGCCTCTCCGGAAGCGCTCAATCGTCTGGTGCCGGAATTGACGCGTCGCATGGTGGAGAAAGTTTTCGCCACTGATTTCGAAGATTGGCCGGCCTTGGTGCGTGCGCTGCACGAAACCGGCGATGAATTTCGACGCACGAAAGTGGCGTCGGTGAACGCGGGCGGCACTTCGTCCGCGCGATGATCCAGCCGTTCCAGAAGTGGAGATTCTCGATGATGCAAGCTCAGGGTAATCGAGTCAGGCAGACGGTACGGGGAATGCTGCTGGCGGGAATGATTCTGCTGTTGCTGGCAGGCGCCGGAGATAGAATCGCTGCCCAGGACAGCGGTCCACACATCCACGTCACCGTCAACCTGGTGCAGTTGAACGTAGCCGTGACCGATAAGAACGGAAACTACATCACCGGCCTGCGCCCGGAAAATTTCACGATCACGGAGGATGGAATTCCGGAAAAGCTGGCCACCTTCGCAGAAGGCAACGGGCCTACGCGTGCGCTATTCGAACTGGCGCAAGGCGACACCAATCCCGGAAAGGAAACGGATCCTCCGGGTCCTCCAGCCGCCAATGCATCCGTGGGCGGCCCGATCACGCTCGACTCGCTCGTATCGGGCGCCAACGTATTTATTCTTTTCGACACCAGCAACTACATGTACCGAGGCTTCGTCTTCGCACAGGACGCGATCGCCGATTTCGTGCGCTCGTTGGACACCGCGGACAAAATCGCGCTGTACTCCTACAGCCGCGACCTCTCTCGGGTTGCTACCCTTACGCCCGACCGCGGGCAAGTGCTGCGTGCGGTGCGCACCACGGTAGCCGGCGACGAGGCCGCTCTCTACAACACGCTGCTCCTGACGCTCCGGGACGCGACCCAATACAAGGGCCGGAAAGTGGTGGTGGTATTTTCGAACGGCCCGGACAACTCAAGCGTTGTTCCACCAGAGGATGTTGCCGAGCTTGCGCAATCCGCCGGAATCTCGGTGTACATGATCAGTACGCAGCAAGCGAAGCTTGAGCCTGTCTCCACAGCTGTGTTCGAGCGCATGACGGCGGCGACCGGCGGTAAAGCTTACTTTGCCAAGAATTGGAAGGATGAGAAGCGGGCGTTCGCGTCCATCCGCGATGACCTCGCCCATCTGTATTCGCTGAGCTACTATCCGCGCGCAAATCCGAATCGCGGCTGGCGCGCCATCACAGTAAGGCTGGTCGGCGACGAACTCAAGAAGGATCACGTACGGACACGAACGGGATACCGACTCGCGCCGACGCGGTTTTCCTCAGACAGGGCGAGTGCGGAGTCGCAGCCGGGGGCAGCGCCGCCACCAGAATAGGCAACCCGATTGTTCTAGAGGAGAGGTCCCCCCTTCGACAATAGCTGTCCCTTGGTGGTCTCGCAGACTGCCAGGCCCGTGCTATGCTCAATTTCTACTTCCCCACAGGCCCTTGTTGGGCCATTTACCCGCTGATGCAGGAGATTGCTATGTTTCGAACAGCATTGGTTCGTATTTTTTGTTTGGGAATCCTCTCGACGCTCGGGTCGGTTGCGTTCGCCCAGGAATTTTCCGCGGATGTGTTTACTTCGAATGGAAAAGATGCGACCAAGTCGGGGAAGGTCTACGTCAAAGGGAGCAAGATGCGCATCGATCGCGGCGATGGTAGCGCCGATGCGTCCACGCCATTGGTGATCGTGGATACCCAGGCGAACACCGTCACGATCATGGATGCGGCGAACCATGCTTACATAAAGAGTGAAATGGGTTCGGACGCGGGTCTGTCTTTTTTCCATCTGAACGATGCGAACAATGCGTGCGCTGACCTGAATAAGAGTGCTGGCATGCAGACTACCTGCAAGAAGACTGGTAACGAATCCGTCAATGGGCGTCAGACGGTTAAGTACAGCGGCAAGGGCGAAGATGAGAAGCCGATCTTGATCTGGGCTGATCCGGAAACAAGCTTTGTCGTGAAATGGCAGAAGGGCGGCGACGCTGGGGAGTTGAAGAATATCAAGGTGGGACCGCAGGCGGCATCCTTATTTGACGTTCCTTCTGACTACCACAGTGCGGTCAAGGAGCAGCCGAAGGAGAACAACGAGAAGCCAGCGGACGGCAAGATCGATCAGCAGGAACCGCAGGCGACCACCCCGCAATAGGCATCACTGATTGGCGAATAACTTCGGTTTTCCGAGCTCAGGGTATCGCTGACCGCAGTGGTGTCTTTCGCAGAGCACGGCACGACTCGGTAAGCCGCTGATTTGACGGCCTCTGGTGTTGGGTGGGGACTGTAGAACTCCCATCTCGAGCGGTAACCGGGGTGGGTGGCAAGGGCCAATTCTCCTTGACAAGGCTGATGCCCCATGATGTAGTTTTCCAACTTCTCGCTGAGCATCTCTAATAGAGGCGTTCAGTCGGCGTGGCATCGGGTAAGAATAGGCTGGCCGCCCCCCTGCGGAAAGCTCACGTATATCTCCCCTTCTGGAATTGCATTACGCAAAGACGCTGTCGGTCCACACGGCGTCGGGAGCTTCGTCTCGAATGGCCATGTTGCGCAGTCTGCCCGAGTTGGTCATAAGGTCATTTTCGACACGGGAACCACTTGTTCCGGCGAGGTCAAGCCACATCGCACCCGGCGAGCATTCCCAACCAAACTCTGAAGCTGACAATCGGCGTCCCTATCATCTGTTGGTTGCGGGCTTCGAGGCTCTGGACCTCGTGAATGTCGGACTAATAGTGACCAATGCCAGCGGGCAGCTCCTGCTTGCCAACCGAACCGCAGAAATCATTTTGGAGTCCCGTGATGGAATCGAAGTTAGTCCTACGGGTGCGGTGCGTACTTCTTTGAAAAGCACACCTACGCTGAACGCTCTCATGGATGCTGTTCTGAAGGCTGGCGGCGTAGCTCGGGACTCAGTGCTTCCGGTCAGGCGACCATCGGGAAAGCGGTCATTTACTGCGGTCGTGCGAGCAGTGGCCGGCGGTGCGTCTGCAGGAGATCCTTCCGCACCCGCGGCCTTGCTTTTTATACTCGACCCTGAAATCTCGGTAGCGACGGTGGAAGCTGAACTTCGCCAGCTTTTCGGCCTTACTTCTACGGAGGCTTGCCTGGCCAATCTGTTGATGCAGGGTAAGGCTCTGGATGAGTGCTGCAAGGTTCTGGACATCCGGCGATCGACCGCGCGCACACATTTGCAACACCTGTTCGAGAAAGTAGGTGTGCAAAGGCAAAGCGAGTTGGTTTCTTTGCTTTTGAAAAGTATTGGACTGGTGGGTCCGGCGGCTGCCAAGTCCGCTAAGGCGCGCGAATTCGTCAGAAAGTAGACCGGCTTGAAGGGCGTCTCCGTTTTCATCGCCACACAACTGACCAAAAAAGCGCAAAGACTTTCAGCTTCACCGAAAAGGACGGCCAAGCGCTCGAGCGGTCGATGCGATTTTGTGAGGCGCACATCGGCTGGGTGCATTCGGCGCGGGCGGCAAGAACTCAAAAGTGAGGCGCTGTCAGTGAGAGCGATGGATTTGAATGATTGAGACACGGCTTCGTGGTGTGTCTAAGTTGTTGATGTGCAATGGTATTGACTGTATCGGAATGTACGGTTATCCGGGAAGGGACTCGTGCTAGAATAGCCGCTCAGGTATCCTCCTCCCCCGAGACCGAAGAGGAGCGATCCATCGATGTTTCGTAAAACCTTTCTATTTTCTCTAGCCCTTTCACTCACATCCTTCTCGGCGCTACCCGCAGCGGCGCAGGCGCATCTGACCGCCGCGCAGGTGGTGGAGAAAAACATTGCAGCTCGAGGTGGTTTACAGGCTTGGCGTGGAGTTCAGACCATGTCCTGGTCCGGCAAAATGGACGCCGGTGCCGGGGACTCTGTCGCGCGTAGCCGACGATTTGCGCAGAACCAGGGCCGACTGTCGCCCACCAGCCGCATGGATCACGAAAAGATGGCTGCGGACAAGGGTGACAATCAGGTGCAATTGCCCTTCAAGTACGAGATGAAGCGTCCCCGCAAATCTCGTATGGAAATCGAATTTGCCGGCAAGACTGCGGTGCAGGTGTATGACGGAACCAACGGATGGAAGCTTCGTCCGTACCTCAACCGAAACGATGTCGAGGCCTTTACTGCCGACGAGTCGAAGGCTGAGGCGGAGAAAGCCGGTCTCGATGGGTACCTTCTCGACTATGCAGCCAAGGGCACGAAGGTCGATCTCGACGGCATGGAGAAGGTCGAAGGCAAGGATGCGTACAAGCTGAAAGTCACTCAGAAAAACGGGAACATTCAGTATGTATGGGTCGATGCACAGAGCTTTCTCGACGTGAAGGTCTCCGGAACGCCACGACGGATGGATGGCAAGATGCACAACGTTTCGGTGTACCAGCGGGATTTCCGGAACGTGCAGGGTGTGATGGTCCCCTTCGTGCTGGAAACGGCAGTAGAGGGTTACCGCGAGACGCACAAGACTGTGCTGGAAAGCGTAGCAGTGAATCCGAAGCTGGATGATTCATTGTTCACCAAACCCGAGGCGAAGTAGTCGAGGTGATTCGCGAAGGGCGCTCCATGCGGGCGCCTTTCGCAAAACTGCAGGACTTGTGGCAATCTTCGCGGCGGCGCGCATCCCCGCTCCCCCAAAGTACGCCGATTGTGGTCGAGTGCACTCCCTCAGTCTGCAGGTTGACTTTGATTGCAAATCCCAGATCATGCTTGTCGCAGGGAGTAAGCTCCCTACGGGAAGTCTGGCAATGAGTTTTTGTAGGGTAGGTCATCATGAATAAGCCGGCAGCCGTCGGTTCCTTACTCGTCATCGCGCTGGGCGCGTTTATCGCGGGCCGCTTTACGGGGCACTCCAGCCAGTCGAATCAACCCACCGCCAAGCGAATTCTGTACTACGTTGATCCCATGCATCCGGCGTACAAGTCGGACAAACCAGGGATCGCCCCGGACTGCGGGATGGCCCTTGAACCGGTCTACGAGGGCGACAATCTCGCCGCCAAACTGCAGTTGCCCGCGGGATCCGTTGCCATTACACCCGAGCAGCAGCAACTCATCGGGGTGCGGGTGGAGAAAGTCGAGAAGAACTCCGGTTCGCGTCTGATGCGCACGACCGGACGCGTTGCTCCCGATGACAATCGCGTTTTCCGGTTGATGGCTGGAACCGACGGCTGGATCCGGGAACTGCAAGACAATCCCGCTGGCACGGTCGTAAAAAAAGATCAGCAACTGGCTACGTTTTTTAGCCGCGAATTCAGAAATGCAGAGCAGGCCTATTTGGGCTCGCTGGCCAGCATCGATCGTGTGAAGAGTACACGCGACGGGGAAGAGACCAACCGTTTGAGCGATTCCAGTGTTCGCGTCAACGAGGAGCAGCTCCGCACGTTGGGGATGGGCGAGCCGCAGATTCGGGAACTTGCGAAAACGCGCCAGGTGACCGGAGATATCGCCCTGGTTGCTCCGGTAGACGGCATTGTGCTATCGCGTTCGATCACGCCGCAGCAACGTTTCGAAAAAGGGACGGAGTTTTATCGGATTGCAGACCTGAGCAAGGTCTGGATATTCGCGG
>Ga0307469_10000134_pt1 | contig 28752 bp, 18 predicted proteins | sample atmos_gasesAM2C__FD_203084 | JGI IMG/M metagenome (GOLD analysis project Ga0307469, IMG submission 203084) | Hardwood forest soil microbial communities from Morgan-Monroe State Forest, Indiana, United States - atmos_gasesAM2C_515 | ecosystem: Environmental > Terrestrial > Soil > Temperate... | reverse complement strand
CCCGTCAAAGTGACAGTGGCGGTCGAAGGAGTTCCACCGGTCACAGTAGTTGGGTTCAGACTCATCGAGGAGACACTCACGGCGGAGGGATTAACCGTGAGCGTGGCGCTGGCCGTTCCGTTAAACGTAGCAGAGATCGAAGGGGAGGCGGTCGCACCCACCGGGAGCGAGGTAACGGTGAAGGTGGCGGAGGTTGCACCAGCGGCGACGGTGACGCTGGCAGGCACGGTCGCGGCGGAGGTGATGCTGCTCGACAAAGTGACAACGGCACCGCCGGAAGGCGCGGCGGCAGTCAGAGTGACGGTGCCGGTCGAGGGAGTTCCTCCGGTCACAGTAGTGGGATTCAAGGTAACGGACAAGACGGCCGGAGGCCTAACCGTGAGCGTGGCGCTGGCTGTTCCGTTGAACGTGGCGGAGATCGAAGGTGAGGCGGTAGCTCCTACCGGGAACGAAGTGACGGTGAAGGTGGCGGAAGTTGCACCCGCGGCGACGGTGACGCTGGCAGGCACGGTCGCGGCGGAGGTGATGCTGCTCGACAAAGTGACAACGGCGCCGCCGGAAGGCGCGGCGGCAGTCAGAGTGACAGTGCCGGTTGAAGGAGTTCCACCGGTCACAGTGGTGGGATTCAAAGTCAAACTCTGAATCACGGCAGAAGAAGATGATGATGAAAGGAACAGCACATCCACCCAATAATTGCTGTCTAGATTTGTTGTATTGGGGAATACGCTGTTCAAGTTGAGTGCAAGAACGCCATTTCCCCCACTCGCTCCACTTGCAGGCGCATGCAATGGGGAGTTGTTCACCCCGATGCTGGTGAAGTAATGGTTGTCATCGCTAGTGTGACCCGTATTCGTGTGATAGGAGGCTACATAGATCGTGTTGGGGGTTACCGCGATGGGGCTGGCAAAGTTCACCCGCTGCCATCCGGAAGAAGTTTCTCCCGTGAAGGTGGCGGTGGCCAGCAATTGTCCGGTGCTGGTCCACAAGTTTCCGACATGCGAGCCGGTATTGGCGGCCGATTTGTAGAAGAGGATGCCGCTAATGAAGCCGGGCGTATCCGCGGTGAACTTTACACCTACTTCAGTGGCCGAGGTTCCCCCATCGTCGGAAACAGTCGGCACGGAGGAAGTGCTCCAAATCGAATATTGCGGGCTAACGTTAACCGGCAACACAGCGAGGGTGGCAATATTTGTCGCGCCACTGTAGGTCGCGGAGATGTTAGACGAGGCTGCGGAGCTGACAGAACTTGTGTTGATTGTGAAAGTCGTCGAGGAGGAACCAGCAGGAATCAGCTCGCTGGCCGGAACTGTGGCGACAGCTGTATTGCTGCTGGACAGCGTAACTGTAGTACCGCCAGCGGGCGCAGGCGCAGGCAGCGCCACCGTTCCCACCGAAGTAAAGCCGCCCGCCACGGTCTGGGGATTTAACTGCAGACCTCCAAACGTGGGGCCGAGCGGAAATTGAGCGTTCACCCAGTCTGTGACGGGATTAGAAAAATAGATGGAAGCGCCAGGCACCTGGTCGCTTCCCGAATGGCCAAATATGAATTTTCCAAGAGGGTTCGAAGAAGCGAGGGCCGGACTGGTGATTGTTCCCAATAACGTCCCGGTTGCGGAGAAGATCGCCATGTGATGCTGTCCGGGGGAATTATATTGAATGCTGCACCAGTACCAGGTATTAGGAGAGATGTTGATCGGCGTTTCACCGGAAATGCCGCTTACCTTAGTCTCCATATACATTTGCAATTGCGAGCCAGTCCCATGCTCGTGACATCCTGCGTAATCCAATCCTCCGAACACGGTGGCGAAATGGATAAAATTGGTGTTCGTGGAGGGCACGGACAAGTTGAACCAGATTCCAAATGAAACGATTGTACTGGTGGTTATATATGACCAATAGGTTGAATCGCTGGTATTGAGATCATATTTAATGCTCAGACCGCTGTTCCCGGCAAAGACCGCTCCGCAGGAGTTTACGGGAGTCAGTAATGGATGAAACAAGGCGTTTGAGTAGGTCATTCCTGCGGTGGGAACGGTCCAGCCGACATGGGCGTTATTACCACAATGAGTTGAGGAGTTCATGTCGGCAGCGGCAATTGGGTTTCCATTGGTTCCCGCGGAAAAGTCATTGAGCATGGGCATTTGCCCAGTGCCCGCGGACGAATTCAGATATAAATTGCCAATATAGTACGTGCCCGTTGTATTTCCCGTGCCGCCGATGACGATTTGATTGGCGGTGCGCGCGAAGGCCGTGAAACCCTGTGTGGTTCCACCATCCACCTGAAGGTAGGAATTGGCTGCGGTGGCATCCAGGTGACAATGGATAAGGTGAGATGAATTTAGAGATACGGTGATGGCGGCGCTGCTGGTTGAACTGAAAGCCTTAATCTGGGTTCCGCTTGACCATTGGATCTGAACAAGGGGCTGCACCAAGCCTTCATCAAAAATGCCAAACCATCCGGAGAGTGAATTTGGCTGGGCGATGACGTAGGTTTCGAAATAGATGTCTACGGTTGTCGCGACCGGGATTGTGGTAAGACTGCCAGAGGTCTTGAGAACCGCGGGGGTTGCGTTGGCCGTGATCTCCAGAGCGTTATTGCACCAAGGGCTGCCGGCTGGAGATGGCACGATCTGCGCGGCGGCTGAAGTTCCGGTTACCGACCAAAGATTGTTACATTGGGGTACCCCGCCAAAACCGCAAGGGGAAGAGGCATTGAACGACTCATTGAACATTGTGCCTGGCTGAGGGCAGCTCGCCTGGGGAAACGCGGGAAGAGCACAGAAGGTACTGAAAATACCAAGGATCAGCCAATGTAGTTGCCGCATCTAGCCCTCATAACCAGGTACTGGGGACTTGGTTACCTTAACGGAAGCTGGCTCGAAGGAGGTCGCTTCGAAGCAATGGAAATGTTCGTCTTGAGCTTGCGCTAGACTGAGAGCCTAGCCTGCCTGCGCCCGCGAGTCAACCCGAAGCGGGGCTGGCGCAAGTGGAGGGTAGAACTGCATACGGCTGTACGTGCCGCGGAGGACAAGCGAATGGTACACTTGGCCGATCGCTTCGGAACCAAAAATCCCAAGAATTAGCTGCGGTACCTGGCTTACTGCGCAGGTCGTGGGCGGGAAAGGATAACGAATGAAATTCGCGCGTTGGATTACGCCCCTGGGGAGTTTTGTCCTGCTGGCATCCGCGATCTTCCATGGCAGCGGCTACGGCCGGCTGGTTCACCGGATCGACGCGGGAGCCATGCTGCCGCCTCCCCTGGATGGAGTTCTGAAGGCCTCCTGGTTGCTGCTTTCCGTGGAGATGTTTTTTCTCGCGGTGATCTCCTTCCTGGCGCGAAACATGGAGCGCGGCGGCAGGATCGTTCTTCTCTGCGGGGCATGCACCGGCGTAAGCGCGCTGCTGTTATTGCGTTTTCTGGGAGCGTTTGCGGGCGTCTACCTGCTGGCGGCGGTTACGCTGCTGCTGGTCCTGGGCGGGACGCTGCAAGCGAAAGATCCGGCGTGAGGAAGCTGTGGAACGGGGAGCCGCGTGACGATTTTCACTCGGTTCGCGCGCAGGCAGATCTTGCCAGATCGGTGACGGAACGGTGACGAATCTAGAACAGTACACGGCGGCAAGCAAGTTCATCGACAGCGGCGACGCCGATGTGCGGGTCTTCGCGCAAGAAGCGACGGCGGGGGCCACCGATGACCTCTCACGCGCGGTGAAACTCTATTACGCCGTGCGGGACGAAATTCTCTACGACCCTTATTATGCGGGCAAGGCTCGATCGTATTTTCGCGCGAGCGATTGCCTGCGCGCGAAGCGCGGGTTCTGCATCCCCAAGGCGGCGCTGCTTGCGGCGGCGGCCCGGTCGGTCGGGATTCCGGCGCGTGTCGGTTACGGAGATGTGCGCAATCACCTGTCGACGAAAAAACTCCTGGAGCTGACGGGCGGAAATCTTTTCATCTGGCACGGGTACACCGAGCTTTATCTCGAAGGCCGGTGGGTTAAGGCGACGCCGGCGTTCAACCTGAGCCTATGCAAGCGCTTCGGTGTGCGCCCATTGGAATTCGACGGGAGAAGCGATTCGCTCTTTCACGAGTTCGACCAGGGAGGCCGGCGTCACATGGAGTATGTGAAGCAGCGGGGATATTACGCGGACGTGCCGTACGATACGATCATTGCCGATTTCAAAGAGGCGTACCCGCGTTGGTTTGCCGCGCCCGCGCCCGGTGTGCGCGGAGATTTCGCGAAAGAAGCCGGAGCGCTGGAAAACTAATTCGCGTTTCTGCGCGGCGGGCGAAAATGCAGTTGTTCAGTATTTGGCGCGCAGCAACTCCTTGCGCGTCGTCACCGTGGCATCCGGGAACTCCGATGAGGGACCGGTCAGCAGCGGATCGGGCTCTTTGTCGAGAAGATTGGCGTCGAGAAACGCGGCGACGTAGTTCCGTATGGCCGCGATCGTTTTGTTCGGACCCATGCTGCCGGTCTTTATCGCTCCGGCTGCGAGCCAAACGGCGTCGGAAATCGTCAGATGTTCGGCGCCGCGGAGATTGACGGCGGTTCGCGGACCGCGCAGCCCGCTCCAGAGGCGAGTTTCGTCTTCAGTCCAGGTGTCTCGTCCAGCCGTCAGGAGAAGCATGGGCGTTTCGGTTCCGCTGAGCGAGGAGTTCGGCACCACGCCATCGAGAACGACACCGGCGCGGAAGCGCGAATCTTGTTCGACGCCCAGGATAGCGGTCATCCCGCCCAGGGAATGACCCGCAAGGGCCACGCGGGACATGTCCAGTTTGCCAGCGAACGTGCTACTGCCTCCGGCATTCAGCGATTCCAGCGCATTCACGACGGAATTCAAGTCGTCCAAGCGAACCGATACGGCATAGTCCATGGACTGCTCATCGGCTCGCATAATGTTCGCGAGGTGGCTGCCGAAAACGGATTCGGCAAACCGGCCGTCCGGAAACTCGACGGCGGTGGCCTCGAAGGTGTGATCCACCGAAGCAACCACGTAACCGCGGCTGGCGAGATCCTCGAATAGGAAAGTGTAATCGGTGAATGTGCCGGTGAAGCCGTGAGTGAAGACGACTACAGGATGCGCGCCGTCCGAGATGGAAGTGTTCCAACAACTGTTGGTCGTGACTTGGGGCAGGGGAGCTCCTACCAACCGGGAGAAATCAGTCCACACGCGTGGCGAGGCATAGTCAGCGCGACTGCAGCTCTGACCAGGTGACGCGGGATACCACATCCTGACGAGGAGCTCGCGTTTTGCGGCACCGCTGAGGAACGGATCATTGCGCGTGGGATCTACCAAGTCCAGCACTTGCGTACCAACGGGATTGGGCCCGGTGGGAAGCGGTGTAGATGGGAATCTATTTGCAGCCAGGGCAGAGGTTTCTGCCGAATTGAATCGGAAGAAGACACCACGTCCAGTCAAGGCCACTTTCTGCGGACTGTCGGCACTACTGTCGGTGATCGTAAGAGCACCATTGTAAGTAAGCGTTTGGGTAGGTTTAAAAGTGACGGTAAAGACGCAAGAGGCCGCTGCGGCAACGCTTGAGCCGCACGTGTTCGTCTGAGTGAAGGGGCTGCCGGTGATGGTGACGCTGGTAATGCTCAACGCGGAAGCGCCCGTGTTGGTCAGCGTTGTCGTCAGCGGTTTTGATCTTGTCGTCTTTACAGGGCCGAAGGCTAGGATGTCGGGAACAAGTTGGACGGTTCCATTGGTGAGTGTGATTGCGGCGCTGGCCGATTTGGTGTTGTCGGTCACCGAAGTCGCGGTAAGAGTTACAGCTGGGCTTGCAGGTACCGTCGAAGGAGGCGTGTAGGTCGTAGCCGTGCCACTCGCGGTGGTGGTCGGGGAAAGTGTCCCGCATCCTGCGGCGCACAAAGTTCCGTTTTGCAGAAGCGTCCAGTTGGCTTGTGAAGGGGAAGCAGGATCGTTGCCAGTCGTCGCGACGAATTGCACTGAGCCGTTATTCACCGGAATTAGCGCTGAGGTGGGCGAGACGGAAATGGAGATGGCGAGGACCGTGACGGTTACCGAGCCTGTCTGCTTTGGAGCGGAGATAGAGGTCGCCGTAATGGTTACGGGCACATCGGCGGGAGGAGGAGTAGCGGAAGCGGTATACGTTACTGAGGTGGTGGTCTGATTGCTGAGGGTTCCGACTGCCGGCATGGGAGAGGTAATGGTCCAGGACGTTGGATCGACGCCCATATTAGCGGGATCGAAGCTAACGGTCGCGGTGATCATGGAGGTGCCATTAGGGCAAGGCTGGGACGGGCAGAATTGCACAGAGCCCGGGTTTGCCGAAAGAGAGACAGCGATGGCGGCGAAGGTGATCTGCGCGGACCCTGGCGTGGCGGGAGGGCTAGCCGAGGTAGCTGTGATCGTCACTTGTACGTCGCTGGATGGAGGAATAGCAGGGGCTGTGTAGGTGACGGAAGTGCTGGTTGGATTGCTGAGGGTTCCTGCCCCCGTTGTCGGAGAGATGGTCCAAGAGGCGGGATCGACCGGCTTATTCGCGGGATCGTTGGTGACCATGGCGGTGATTACAGACGTGCCTCCAGCTCCGACCGGATTGACGGACGGCGAGAGGGTAACGACGATGGGAGGGACATCAATGCTTGCGGCAGCTGACTTTGTGGGATCGCTTACGGAAGTAGCGGTGATTGTCACCGCTATGTCGTTGGCCGGAGGTGTAGCCGGGGCGTTGTAGGTGACGGAACTGGAAGTTATATTGGTCAGCGTCCCAGTCATGGGAGACAAGCCCCACGAAACGCCCTTGCCTGATGTATCGCCCGTCGCAACAGCGGTGATGGCTACCGAACTACCTGCCTCCAAGAAGGTTATGTTGTTGGCCACGGAGATAGTCACTGTGATAACCGGAGGAGGAGGCGGCGGCGTGTAGCTTCCGCCATTGCACCCAACAATGGACGCTACGAGTACGAAGCCTGGCAGCAAAAGGGCAAGAGCGATTTTACTTTTCACGGGGCCTCCTGAAGAGGGCTGGTTTGGAACCCCGGGCAATTTTCCGATTTCCGTAAGGTCAAACATTACCGAACTCTGTAAGACAGCAAAAGCTTTTGACGCGGCCAGTTATGTCCCAAAGATTTTGTCGCTACGCGTCGATGCACTTACAAGTGGCGCACCCCAATGGGCCGCTTGCCCGATCGGCATTACTTCATCAGATTTTCCCGTGCGCCCAGAGAGGTCGAGACCAACCCGAATGGTGGAAATCCTACTCCCGGACGGCAAAATCGACAAGTGAATTTGCCGAGACCAAGGCCCTGCAGGGATCCGCTGCCAATGGGAGCTCCCGGCCAATTTGTCGGTTGCGCCCTGCTACCGGAGTGCGAGAAAATTGCATTTTGCGCTAAGCACACAAGTGTCCCTCCGAGAGTGCGAGTGCGGGTGCGGGTGGCTCGAGATTCCCGGCTTGGTTTCAATGCAACAAAAAGAAGGGCAAACCTTATGACGCAGCAGGTTGGTGAACTCACTCCCCCAAACCGCTTGATGCTTACGCCGGGTCCGTCCTCGATTGACCCGCGTGTCTATCGAGCGCTGGCTAGCTTGCTCGTTGGCCACCTCGATCCTTGGTTCAAGGGATGCATGGACGATACGCAATTGCTGCTGCGCCAGGTCTTCCAGACGGAAAATCGGCTGACGATGCCGCTCTCCGCGTCGGGTTCGGGCGGGATCGAGGCGGCGGTCCTCAATACGCTCGAAGAGAGTGACGAGGCCATCGTGGCGGTCAACGGCACATTTTCCGATCGCATGTTTGAGATTGCGTCGCGGGCTTCCTCCAAGGTCACAAAAGTGGAGGTTCCGTATGGCGTGCCGGTGGACCCCGAAGATGTGCGCCGGGCGGGCAAGGGCAAGAAAATAAAGATGATCGGCCTGGCACACGGGGAAACGTCGTCGGGGGTGCTCACCCAACTCGAGGGATTCCGGAAAGTGGCCGATGAATTGGGAGCGTTACTCATTGTAGATTCGGTGGCATCGCTTGCCGCGGTGCCCCTGCACGTCGACCGGGAGCGCGTTGACATCTGCTTCAGCGGTTCACAGAAGGCTCTTAGCGCGCCGCCGGGAATGTCGCCGATTACGGTGAGCCCCGCGGCGGAGGAAGTGTTTCGCAGGCGCAAGACGAAAGTGCAAAGCTGGTATTTCGATCTGACGACGGCGATGAATTATTGGGGCAAGGAGCGGCTCTATCATCACACGCCGCCGATTTCCTTGATTTACGCTTTGCGTGAAGCGATGCGCCTGGTTGTTGAAGAGGGGCTGGAGGCGCGCTGGGAGCGTCACCGCGCGAACCAGCATGCGTTGATCGCCGGCGTGGAGGCCATGGGGATGGGATTGCTCGTCAAGAAGCCCGCGGACCGCCTGCCCACGGTCACGGCGGTGATGATTCCCCGCGGCGTGGATGACGTCAAAGTGCGCGATCAACTGCTTGAGGAGTTTAATATTGAGATCGCCGGAGGATTCGGGCCGGTGAAGGGAAAGATCTGGCGCGTCGGCCTGATGGGATTCTGCAGCCAGAAGCCTTTCGTGTTGCAATTCCTTGCGGCTTTTGAAAAAGTGCTGCAGGATCAGGGTTTCCGCGCCCCGGCCGGGGCGGGCGTGGCGGCAGCAATCCGCAGCTACACACATTCGGAAACCGCGGCGACGGCGAGCCGGTAAAGAAAAACGACGCAAAGAAGTTAAAAAAGCAAGAAAAGACAAGGAGCCTGCGTGCCAACCTATCCCGCATTAGCAAATTCCGGCGCCATGAGCCAGTTCATAGGGGCGTTTGAAGTTACCTCGAAGTTGAGCGGGCAAGCTTTCCAATGCCGCTTCTCACACATGTGGAACGGCATCGCCACGCGCCACAGCGACACCATCGACACAAAATTTTTCGTGGACGGCGAAGCGCACGTGGTGGGCCTGGCGCATACGGCGTTCGTGAAATTCCGGGAGCGCCGGGGCCGCGACTTGACGGACCGCGAAGCGAGCTATGTTGCGGCGGAATACCTCCGCGAACGCCTCGAGGAAGATGATATCCGCCCCCTGTACGATGTAGCCCACGACGACGTGCTCCGCCTCATTGAAATGATCGGACTCAAGTAGCTGATTTGTCGCCAGCCTACAGTGAGGGAAGGTTCGTGCCTGCGCCGCGGGTCTCGTAAAACCTCAACGCTTGAACGATTCTCTGCATAATTTCGACGACTCGATCCTGCGAAATCGGCTCGTTTTCGTAAGGAGGGTCCCAGCGCAAGTCGCCCCTGGCGGAGACCTTTACCATTACACTGCTCGAGTGCAGGTGCGTTCCAAACGTTTTCTGCGAAACCATTTCTTGGACCGTTGTTTGGTCCGTGGGGGGAGGGGAATCCGGAGCCTTAGTTCGTATGGAAAGGGAATGTTCCCCTTCGCTGTACTGGAGGCCGTCTTCGAGTTTGCGTACGGAATATCCCTTGGCGCTCCGAATCTCCTCGCCCACGACCTCCAGAGAGCTGTCCTCGACAGTGAGGAGATCCTCCAACCCCACTCGCGTCCCACCAATACGGAATCCGGACCGCAGGACGAAGCCGAGACTGCCAACAACGACCCCGGCCGCGACGAGCCCAAAATTGAAGTGCCCCATGACCCCGAAGACTACCAGCACCGCTCCAACAAACTGGAGAAGACTTGTAAGGCCGCGCGAGGTAAAGCGCAGGACCCATTTTTGGGCGGCTGCGGAGCTGTTCGGTGGAAATGGTTCAGTCATAGGCGGCCTCCGAGTGAAAGGCCGCGAGCCTGGGATGATGCAAGCCGTCGCGGCGAATGAAATAGATGACCAGGAACATCAGCAGGGAACCGCCGACCATTACGGCGACGGCTACCTGTAGACCCAGTTGCAGATCGCTCGCGTCTGAGATTTTGCCGACCAATTGGGGCCCCAGCGCGCCGAGAAGCTGGGTGACAAACATATAGACGCCAATGGCTGTGGCATGTGCTCTCTGCGGTGTCAGGTCGTGCAGGACCGCCGTGACCGGGCCGTGATACCAGGACATGAAGAATCCCGCGATGAATAGTCCGGCCAGCACAACCCACTTTTCATCCGATTGAATCGCAAGCAGAACGAACGGAGCGGCGCACAGAAACGCCGCTGCGATCACAACGATGCGCCCATAAATGAATTTTTTTTGCAGGCGGTCGGCGACGATTCCGCCGGTAAGAACACCGAAGACCAGAGAAAGCAACGCCACCGCGGCCAGGGATTCCGACGCCTGGTGAAGGCTAAATCCCTTGTAGGTCACAGCGAAGTCAACTCCCCAATAGAGCAGCGAGACGCTCGCGAAGGTGATGAACGTTCCGGCGGCAATCATGGCGAGGTACGCCGGAACACTGAGCAGAGTCTTGAGAGGAACCACTTCGGAGCGCGGCCGCCGCGGAGGTTCCTGCAGCTTGAGCGCGAACACTCCCGGAATCAAGCAAAACAGGCCGACAAAGATGAACGTGTATTTCCAGCCGTGCGCCGCGCCAATGACGCCGCCGACGGCCAGGCCCGCGGCTCCTCCCAGCAGCATGCCGGAAGCGAAGACGGACTGCGCCATCGCGCGCCGCTCTTGGGGAAATGAGTCGGAGATCATGGATTGGGCCGCGGGAGCGTACGCCGCTTCACCCACACCGATAAGCGAGCGCGCCACGACTAAGATGAGGTATGTAGGGGCGAACCCGCACGCGATTGTGGCCAGGCTCCAGAAGACTACACCTCCGACGATGATTCGCGTTTGGCTGAAGCGGTCGGCGAGAAATCCCGACGGGATGCTCGCCACGGCGAGAACCACGAGAAGCCATGTTTGCAACGACCCGAGTTGGGAGTCTGTTACTCCCATCTGCTGGCGCAGAAGGGGCAGAAGCGGCACGACTACCTGGCGATCGGCAAAGTTGACAAAATTCACCAAAGCAAGTACAGCAAGAAGGCGAAACTGGTAGGTAGTGAGCCGAATGCTCTGCGATTCCATGCTCGGGGCGCCTTTTTTCCGTGTGCGACCTGGTGTTGCGTGACCTTGGCCGGTCAGGCCCGGCTTGTGCTCGAACCTTAGCGATTATATACCTCGCATGACTACACCATCCCCCACCCTCAAGACAACCAGTGACCGGTTAACCACCGTGCTGTCGTACGGGGCGCTGTTGCTCCTGGGCTATCTGGTTTTCCTGATTGTGGAGCCGTTCTTGGAGCCGTTGGCGTGGTCGGCGGTGCTGGCCGTTTTCTTTTTTCCATTGCATACGCGGATCGCGCGCCGGGTGCGTCCCACTTCCGCGGCGCTGGTGAGCACCCTGGGAGTTACGCTGTTGCTCATCGTGCCGGCGTTGATCGTGCTGCTATACACCGCGCGAGAAGCCATTGACGCAACGGCGGGCTTGCAGAATACGCTGCGGAATCCGGAACTTGCTGTGCCCGCTCGTGTGATGGTCTGGGTTCGCGCCCATCTTCCGGCGGCCTGGCGGGCGATGGATTTTTCTGAGCCTTTGCGGCAAGGCGGGGAAAAGATTGCGGCGTTTCTCGCGGGAAAACTCGGCGCGCTTCTCAGAAACACTTTCGTTTTTTTTGTCGATCTTTTCATTTCGATCTTCGCGCTGTTTTTCATGTTTCGCGACGGAGACAGCATTGTGCGCGCGGTGCGGCATCTTTTGCCCTTTGACGAAGCGATTCAGGAGGACATGCTGAGGGAATCGAGGGATCTGATCATTGCGAGCGTCGCGATCGGCTTGCTGGTTGCCGCGCTCCAGGGAATTCTCGGAGGAACGGCTTACGCTCTGGCGGGCATTGCGACGCCGCTATTCTGGGGAGTACTCATCGCATTCTTCTCGTTGGTGCCGGTGGTGGGCTCCGCATTGATCTGGGTTCCCGGCGCGCTGTGGCTGGGTTTCAGCGGCCACTGGGGCCGAGGCCTCCTGGTGGTGGCGATTTGCGGGGGTGTCTCCGCGGTAGCCGATAATATTCTGCGGCCGCTGCTGTTGCGCAATCGCACGCACCTCAACGAATTGCTGCTGTTTATCAGCGTTCTCGGCGGCATCGAAGTGTTTGGGCTGTTGGGACTTGTCGCGGGGCCGACCATTGTGGCGGCGGCGATGGGCGTGTTTCGGGTCTACATGGGTCACCGGGACGCTGCCGCGGCGCGGGCGGGCTGAATGGCGCGAGACAAGTGTGATAAGACCCGGCCAGGCGAGTCCCGGACGCATAGCCCGGCGTAACCTAGTGCTCAACGTGGCGGGCGAAAGTCATCCTGTCCGCGTGTGGCTGTGTTAGAGTACCCCGCTCGTATGGCAACCAAGAACATCAAACCCGCTGCCGCTCATAGCGAGCTGCCTCCGGCGCAGCTCCGTTGGAGATGCGAACCTTCGCGCATCCCGTTCGAAACGACGGCGCAAGCCGAGCTGCGCGAAGGGTTCATCGGGCAGGAACGCGCGTTGCGCGCACTGAAAATGGGCGTGGAGCTTTCCGCGCCGGGCTACAACGTCTTCGTTTGCGGGCTGGCGGGAACCAGCCGCGGCGGCACCATCGCGCGAATGATTGAAGAAGTCCACCCGCAAACGAAGCCATCGCTGGACCGCTGCTACGTCAACAACTTCAAGATCACCGACCGGCCACGACTTCTTGCACTTCCGCGCGGCCAGGCCAACTCGTTCAAGAAAGATATGCAGGCGGGCATCGATTTTCTCCGGCGAAGAATTCCGCAAGTGTTCGAAGGCGAACCCTTCCAGAGGCAGAAAGGCCGGATTGTCGAGCGCTTTACGGTGCGCGAAAAGGAGTTGATGGACGATTTCACGCGGCGAATTGCGCGCGAGCAGTTCGCGCTGGGGCACATGCAGGTGGGCGCAGTGGCGCTGCCGGAGATTTTTCCGGTGCTCGAGGGGCAAATGGTCCCGATCGAGGACATTTCGAAGATGGTCCACGAAGGAAAACTCGACGCGCCGGTGGCGGAGGATATCGAACGCAAGTACGAGCAATTCCGGCAAGAGTTTACGGTCGTGTACCGGAAGACGCTGACGCTCTCGCGCGAATTGGCCAGCGAACTGAGTTACCTGGAACAGGAGGCCGCGTCGGTGCTGGTGGACGGAGTCATCGAGGAACTGAAGGAAAAATATCCAGGATCGGGCGTCTCTGAATATTTGGAAGAAGTGCGCCACCACCTGCTCGATAATCTCGATCCCTTCAAGGAGCGCGAAGGCGAAGCCGAGCCGGAAGGTGAAAACCCTGAGGGCTTGCTCAAGGCGCCCCCGGGTCCGGAGCGCGATCCCTTCCGCGTTTACGGGGTGAACGTGATCCTGGCGCACAACGACGAAGATAATTCGCCGGTGATTTTCGAAACTACGCCCACGTACGCGAATTTGTTTGGAACGATTCAGCGTGCTTACGACGCCCGCGGAGGGTGGACCAGCGACTTCATGGACCTGCGCGGCGGATCGCTGCTGCGCGCCGACGGCGGATTCCTGATCATGTACTCGATGGAAGCTTTGTCGGAGACAGGCGTGTGGCGCGCGCTCAAGCGCACGCTGAATCACAGCCGGCTGGAGATTCAGCCCCTCGAGATTTTTTATCCCTTTGGCGGCAGCGCCCTGAAACCCGAGGCCATCGAAATCAACGTGAAGGTGATTTTGATTGGCGACCGCGAGATGTACGAATTGTTGTACGAATATGAGGAGGACTTTCGGAAAATTTTCAAAGTGCGCGTGGAATTCGACGAAGAGATGCACATGAGCGATGGCGTGATCGCGGAGTACGCGGGACGCCTGCGCGCGCTGTCCGAAAAAGAAAACTTGTGCCCGTTTGATCGCGGCGCGTTTGCCGCCGTGCTGGAATACGGCGTGCGTCGGGCGGGGCGACGCAACAAAGTGACGGCGCGATTCGTGGACATCGCCGATCTTGCCCGCGAGGCGCATTATTCGGCCACCGCCGCGGGTGAAAACGTCGTGCGGGTCGCGCACGTCCGCGGCGCGCTGAATTCAAAGATGGAGAGGCACAACCTGATCGAAACGCGCATTCGCGAAATGATCCAGGAAGGCACGCTGCTGGTCGACGTTTCCGGAAGCAAGGCGGGTCAGGTGAACGGGTTGAGCGTGCTGGAGATCGGCGGGTATTCCTTTGGCAAGCCGGTGCGCATCACCGCGTCGGTGGCACTGGGCAAATCCGGATTGATCAATATCGAGCGCGAATCGAATTTAAGCGGGCGTTTCCACGACAAGGGCGTGCAGATTATCGCGGGCTTTATGCGCAGCCGGTTCGCGCAGGATAAGCCGCTTTCGCTGGCCGCGAGCATCTGCTTCGAACAGTCGTACTCGGGTGTGGATGGTGACAGCGCTAGCTCGACGGAAGTTTACGCCCTGCTGTCCGCGCTTTCCGGATTGCCGTTGCGCCAGGATATCGCCGTCACCGGCTCGATGAATCAGCAGGGAGACATCCAGGCGATCGGCGGAATCAACGAAAAAATCGAGGGGTTTTTCGATGTGTGCCGGATTCAGGGATTGACGGGAACGCAAGGCATCCTGATGCCGGCTTCGAATGTCGAGGATCTCATGCTGCGCGACGATTTGCTCGACGCGGTCACGGCGGGAAAGTTTCACATTTGGCCCGTTGGCAGAGTGGAAGAGGGCATCGAGATTCTGACCGGCAAGGCGGCGGGCCGGCGAAGCGCCGACGGCACGTTCGAAGCGGAGACGGTTTTCGCGGCGGTAGATGAGAGATTGCGCGAGATGGCGCGGACGTTGAAGGAATTTGAGTAGACGGGCGTCCTTCCCGGCGCTAGAATCCGCAGCAATCGGCCCACCATTTGCTTCTCAATCAGGAGGGGATATGAAGGCAAGAATGATTCTGCTGATTCTGGTATTTTGTTTTGTCGGAGCGGCAATAAGTTTTGCTGCTGCCGATGGATTCATGGGCACCTGGAAGCTGAACGAGGCCAAATCGAAGCTTGGCCTGGGAGTAGCCAAGAACACTACCGTCGTATATGAGGCTGCAGGCGACAACGTGAAGGTGACCATCGACGGCACGGACCCCGATGGCAAACCGACCCACAACGAGTGGACGGGAAAGTTCGACGGCAAAGACTACCCGGTCACAGGTGATCCGACTTCGGACGCACGCGCGCTCAAGAAAGTCGACGACCACACCATAACGTTTACGGTCAAGAAGGGCGATAAGGTCACCACTACCGGGCGCATTGTCTTGTCGGCTGACGGCAAGACCCGCACGGTTACCACGAGTGGAACTGATGCGAAGGGCAACAAAGTCAGCGGCACGGCGGTGTACGACAAGCAATAGTGGGCCCCAGAAATAGCTTGATGGAAGACGAGCCTCAGCTGTTCGTTACCCAACGATGCAAGCAATACGAGTCTAAGCCCTGGTGAGACCAGAATTACGACTTAGGGTCTAGCACCTCTGGCTTCGGATAGGCTTTCTGCAAGGCGCTCTGGTATTCGCCGAAGAGCGCTTGAATGCGCGTGAATTCCGTTTTCACGGCATCGCGTAATTCCGCATGCGTCGCGAAATCGTAGAGAATAGCCGCCATGGTTTCCGCGTCAATCAGAAAGCCTTGATGGCCGACATCAGTCAGCGCGTCGGCTTCCATTCCGTAGGTATGATTGGTGAAATTGGACGATTTCGCGGTCACCTCGGCGCCGGGGATTTGACTGGAAACGCTGCCGGTCTCTTCAAATCCCTGGGGTTTTGCGGGATCTGGCTCGACGTCCGTTGCTCCAAACTGTTTCATGTAACTGAAGGCCAGCTCCTGGAGTGAAGCCACAGAGATTCCGTCGCGGTCGGCTCCGTAATGCTCGATTTTCACTTTCGTTCCCGTCGCCAGCGCGGCGGCGCGCGCCGCGTCGTCCACCCACTGCGTGACCTGAGCGAGATAGACTCCATCGGGATAGCGAATATAAAAATCTGCGGAGGTCTTGTCCGGCACAACGTTGGGCGCCGCTCCTCCTTCGGTGATGACTCCCTGAATCCGAGCTTCCGGGCGGATATTGCTGCGCACGCTGTCGATATTGTTGAAAAGCTTGATGACCGCTTCGAGGGCGTTGCGCCCATTCCACGCGGTGAGCTGATGCGCGGGCGCGCCGTAAAATGTGTATTTCGCTCCGTCAATATTCATGCAGCACGTGCCAAACCCTGGCGCGGACCGCGAGGTTTTCGCCGAGGAGTGGCTGCGCACGATAATGTCCGCGCCCTTGAAGATTCCCGCCTGCATCATTTCGGTTTTGGCTTCGGGTGGCATCATCTCCTCGCCCGGCGTTCCATAGACGGTGACAGTGCCAGCGGTGTGCGTTTTGCTCAGGAATTCGGCGAGCGCTACCGCCACGGCCATGCCGACGGGGCCCTGCGCGCTGTGTTGGTCGCCGTGAAATGCGCCTTTCGTGCCGCGCAGCGCGTCGTATTCGAGGATGACGCCCAAATTCGGCCCGGGCGTGCCGTGCTTATATTTCGCGACAAACGCGGTGGACAATCCGGCCACCGGCATAGTGACTTCGAAATCGTGCGCCGTCAGGTAGGCTGTGAGCTTTGCGACGGCCTGGGTTTCCTGGAAGCCGATTTCGGGATGGTGCGTGATCCAGTCGCTCATGGGGAGCAATTCGCTCTGCATCAGTTGTTTGACGCGAGCGAGCACGTCGTCGCGGCCTTTGTCCGCTGCCGTCAGTTTCGCCACCATCGCTGGCACGCCCAGCGACGGGCCGAGAGCGTTGATCTGCTTCACGATATCGCGCGCTGCTTCCCGCTCGGTGGGAGTTTCCTGTGCCCGGCAGGCGAGTGCCGCCAGCAACAGCGGCATCGCGCTCAATAGCGCTCTGCGCATAAATCCCCCTTTCGAAAAAGGACTGAAGTAGTGCGCAGTAATATTCCACAACTCGGGCAAGGAAGACCAGAAATTCTCTCAATGGCAAGTCGGGACGGGAAGCGCGATTTTGCTTTTTGAAATGGGCAGCGCGGTCGCTGGCGGCGCGGAGAGGTCAGATATTCTTGGCTTTTTCCATCCAAGCTTCCAGAACTTTCACATATTTCTCTTCCACATTTGCGAAGGCCACACCCATTCCCATGTTTGGCTGCGAATAAACTACTTTGGCCTGGCACTGAATGCTGGCGGGGCCGTCTGAAATGGTGATTCGAACGACGGATCCCGTTGGGAAAGGGTTCATGATATCCAGATAACAGCCATGCATGCTCAATTCGCTCAAATGCGTTGTCAGCCGGACCTGTGACGTGTCCTCGACGAGTTCCGCAGCGGCGAAAAAGGGATATCTCGGTGAGCGTCGCCGTTCTTGTGACATGCAGTTGCCCCCGGAAAGTCAGTTCCCGCGATGATATCCCGGATTGTCCGAAAAAGCGCCCACGAACATCGCTTAAATCACGCTTTTTAGCCATCTTGTAAACAGGCGGATGGGGCTGAGGAGACAGCTAACCGCTCCCGACTCACTCCCGGTTGCGCACTGTGTGGTCTTGTCGAGACGCTCTGTTGAACGGGCTCGTTTCACTCCTGCGCACCCCGCAACTGCGCTTTGGTGGTTGAGCCGGGACTCGGGTATGCTTCGTTAAGCAGCCGGGATCGCCAATTCGGTGTTGGAGAGCGCAAAAGAACAACGCATGTCGCGGATACGCATATTGCCGGAAGCGGTGGCGAACAAAATCGCTGCCGGTGAAGTCGTCGAGCGCCCGGCCTCGGTTGTGAAGGAACTGCTCGAAAATGCGCTGGATGCCGGGGCCAAGACCATTCGCGTCGAGATCGAGGCCGGCGGCAAGCGGATGATCCGGGTCATCGACGATGGCCAGGGAATGACGCACGACGATGCGCTCCTGGCATTCGAACGTCATGCGACGAGCAAGTTGCGCACGGCGGACGACCTGCTCTCCATCGCCACCCTCGGTTTTCGCGGGGAAGCCTTGCCCTCCATCGCCGCGGTTTCCCGCCTCTTGCTTGAAACCCGCGCGGAAGAAGAGGCCGAAGGCACGCGCGTTGAATTTGCCGGCGGTAAACTCGTGGGAGTAAAACCGGCTGGCTTGCCCGCAGGAACAACGGTGAGCGTCGCGGATCTTTTCTATTGTGTCCCCGCGCGGCGCAAATTTCTGAAATCGGAAACGACGGAACTGGGCCATATCGCATCGCTTGTTACCCACTATGCGCTGGCCAATCCCGGCCGGCAATTTGTCCTGAAAACGCCGACGCAGGAGATTATCAACTGCTCTCCGGCGGAAAAGCTTGCGGACCGCCTCTATCAACTTTTTGGCCGGCAGGCGCTTGATGAATTGGTCGAAATTCCAAGCACCTCGGCGGGGTTTCGCGCGGCGATCACGGAGCCGGAGCTTGATCCGGGAGAAGAAAAGTCCACGCTGACCGTGGTGGGTTTTACTTCACGCCCGGAAGTGCAACGACCCAACCGCAATGGAATCTATGTTTTTGTCAACCGCAGGCTGGTGCGCGACCGCTTGATCCTCCACGCGATTCACGAGGCTTATCGCAACATCCTGCCGCAGGCGATTTTCCCCGCTACGCTGCTCTTCCTTGAAATGCCCTACGAAGAAGTTGACGTCAATGTGCATCCGGCGAAAATCGAGGTGCGCTTCCGGCGCTCGAATTTCGTCCACGATTTCACGCGCGACGCCATCCGCCAGGCGCTCATGGGTGCGCGGCCCATCGCAAGTTTTGCCGCGGCCGCAGGTGGCGCGCCACTGAGCGCGGGCCCGCTTGCCCAGACGTTTTCCGGCGGAATCACGCCTGCCCCTGCGGATTCCGGAGTGCCGCGCGCGATAATTCCGCCGCTCTCGGAAGTTGGCGTGGGTTCCGGGGTGGGCTCCGACTATGGTTTCGATCTCACCGCTGCGCCGCTCGCGCCGGTCGAGCAGCGATTTTCGTTTGAACCGGGTGTTGCCTTGGGCGATGCGGTTGATTCTTCGCGGAATTCCGAGGTTCCGTGGGCCGCGAATCTTGCTCCCGCGAACGGCGACGCTCCGGCCACGCTTCCACGACCCGACCAGATCATGGACTTGAAGCCGCTGGGACAAGTGAGCGCGAGTTTTATTGTGGCAGTGAACGGCGAAGGATTGTGGATCGTGGACCAGCACGTGGCGCACGAACGCGTACTGTTTGAACAGCACCTCGAAGCGCGCCGCGCGGGGAAAGTGGAATCGCAACGCATGCTGATGCCCATGGTCATCGAGCTTTCGCCAAGGCAGCTTGTCATTTATGAAAAAATAGTCACGGAGCTGGCGGAAAATGGATTTGAAGTCGAGCCCATGGGCCCGCGGAGCGTAGCCATCCAGGCGGTTCCCGCGGGCATCGCTGCGGGCGATGCGGGAAAACTGTTGACGGAAATTCTGGACGGCATCGAACGCGAAAACACCGCGATATCCATTGAAACGCTGCACGCAAAAATCGCCGCATCGACGGCGTGCCACGCGGCCATCAAGGTGAACATGCCGCTCGACCGCACCAAGATGGAATGGCTGCTTGGCGCGCTGGCAAAAACGGATTGCCCCATGAGCTGTCCGCACGGGCGGCCGGTGGTTCTGCGTTATTCCGTGAAAGAGATCGAAAGAGCGTTTCACAGAATTTAGCGTACTTTTCGCAAAAACATTTTTGGAGCTGAACGGAAAAATGACCGAGACGCAGAAGACGGCTGTGATTTTTGGCCTGGCGAACAAGAGGAGCATCGCGTGGGCCATTGCGCAAAAACTGCAGCAAGCGGGATGGCGGCTCGCCATTACGTATCAGAACGAAAGGCTAGAGCTTGAAGCAAAGGACCTCATCGCCGACCTTCCCGGCGCCGCGGGTTTCATGTGTGATGTCACGCGGGACGAGCAGATCGCGCGGCTCTTTGAGGAATTGAAATCCCGCCATGGCGTGCTGCACGGGCTCGTGCACAGCATCGGCTTCGCTCCCGAGGCGGATTTGAAAGGCGAGTTCGTCAATACCTCCCGGGAAGGATTCCGGATCGCGCATGATATCAGCGTCTATTCGCTGATCGCGGTGGCGCGCGGCGCTCTGCCGCTGATGACATCAGGCGGAGGCATCGTCACGCTTACCTATTACGGCGCGGAAAAAGTCGTGCCGAAGTACAACATTATGGGTGTAGCCAAGGCCGCGCTCGAAGCGACCGTGCGGTATCTGGCGAACGATCTCGGACCGAAAGCAATCCGTGTGAACGCCATTTCCGCGGGGCCGATCAAGACGCTGGCTTCGCGGGGAATTTCAAGTTTCGGCGACATGCTCAAGGTTCAAGCCGAACGCTCACCGCTGAAGCGCAATGTAGACGCGGCGGAAGTGGGCGCGACGGCTGCGTTTCTGCTTTCCGACGCGGGATCGGGGATTACCGGCGAGACGCTGTACGTCGATTGTGGTTTCAACATCATGGGTTTTTAGGCTTCCCACGAACTCTTCCGAGAACTAATTTTCAGAAATGCAGAAGCTCACCATCGCCATCGACGGCCCCGCAGGCTCGGGAAAAAGCAGCGTGGCGCGAGCCGTCGCGGAGCGTTTGGGATACATCTACCTTGACAGTGGCGCGATGTACCGCGCGGTGGCGCTGAAGGCCATCCGGGAAAGTGTGGCCCTCGGCAACCACGCCGCGCTGGAAGGGCTCGCGCAGCGCACGCACATCGAGCTAAAGCCACCTACTCCCGAACAGGAAAAAGCGGGCGCGAAAAATCGTGTATTTCTTGATGGCCGAGAGGTTACGCAGGAAATTCGGACGGCGGAAGTCGCGCAGACGGCCTCGCTCCTCGCGACGATCGCGGGCGTGCGCAAGGTGCTTGTCGCCGAGCAGCAGCGCGGAGGTTCCGGCGGGGGCATCGTGATGGAAGGGCGCGACATTGGAACGGTCGTATTTCCCCGCGCCGAGCTGAAAATTTTTCTGGATGCTTCCCCGGAAGTGCGCGCGGAGCGCCGCTGGAAGGAACACCTCGAAAGGGGCGACAAATTCTCGCTTGCGGACGTGCTCGTGGAAGTACACGAACGAGACCAGCGTGATCGCGAGCGCAAGGTTTCGCCGCTGCTTCGGGCTGCCGATGCCGTGCTGGTGGACAACACGGCGATGGACGCGGAAGAAACGGCGCGGTTGATTGTGATGCTGGCACGGGAGCGCGAAAAAGAAGCAGCAAGCGCAGGAAAGGGAAAAACATGATGCGCATGTTGATCATGCTGGCGTTGGGATTTGGCGGCGGATTGTTTGCAATTCCACTGATTGTTGCAGCGCGCAGCAGCGAAGATGCCCCGAGCGCGCAATCGGAAGCCGCGCAAAAATTCCGCGTCTACCTGGATGAAGACTGGAAGCGCTGGATGATCGATTATCCGGAGATGGCCACGGATGTGGGCTTTCCGGGGCAGAACCGCCGGTGGGCGGACGATTCCCCCGCAGGGCTCGAGCACCGCAAGAGGCACTTGCTGGAGAGTCTGGAAGAGATTAGGAAAATCAGCCGCGAGGCGCTGCCCGCGAAAGAAAAACTGAATTACGATTTGTACCGCGAGCTGCTAGAAACAGCGGAAGAGGGCCTGCAATACGGGGACGACCCGCTGCCGTTCCGGAACGTCGTTCCCGGCAACTACTGGATTCCGCTGACGCAGATGGGTGGCATTCAGCAAGGCGCCGCGGCCGTTTTGGCGACGATGCCGCACCGGACAGTGGCGGACTACGAAGATATTCTGGGGCGGCTAGAGGCCTTGCCGAAAACGGTCGAGCAGAATCTGGCGCTCCTGCAAGATGGGTTGAAGCGCGGCTACACACCGCCGAAATTGATGCTGCGCGACGTGCCAAAGCAAATCGCGGATTTGATTCCGGCTGATCCGCTGGCGAGCGCGCTGCTCGAACCCTTCACGGAGTTTCCCGCGGGATTTCCCGCGGTGGAGAAGGCGCGATTGACGGAACGCGCGAAAAACATCTATTCCAGCGCGGTAGCGCCGGCCTTTCAGAAATTCCATGACTACGTGGCCGCAACGTACATCCCCGCGTGCCGCGAAAACATCGCCGTGACCGCCTTGCCGGACGGGAAAGCTGCGTACGCATTTCACGTGCGCTGGCAAACGACGACGAACCTCACGCCGGAGCAGATTCATGAAATCGGCCTCAGCGAAGTGAAGCGCATCCGCGCGGAGATGGACAAAATCATCGCTTCGACGGGATTCGCAGGAAGCGTTCATGACTTCACCGAATTCTTGCGCACCGATTCGCGATTTTTTTATGAAAAACCAGACGATCTGGTGAACGGCTACCGCGTCATCGCGAAGAAAATCGATCCGGAGCTGGCGCATCTTTTCGGAAAGCTGCCGCGTTTGACCTACGGCGTGTGCGTAATTCCAGAATTCAAGGCGCCGTCGCAAACGACGGCCTACTACCAGCAGGGCGCACCGGAGGCAGGGCGCCCCGGCTGCTATTTCGTGAATACTTACAATCTTCACGCGCGGCCGAAGTGGGAGATGGAGGCGCTCACGTCACACGAAGCGGTTCCCGGGCATCACCTGCAGATTGCGCTGGCGCAGGAGCTCGAAGGGCAGCCGGAATTTCGCCGGCATGTGGGCTATTCTGCTTTTGTGGAGGGCTGGGCGTTGTATTCGGAAAGTCTGGGCGAAGAGGCAGGTTTGTACAAGGATCCCTACTCGAAATTCGGGCAACTGAGCTATGAGATGTGGCGCGCGGTGCGGCTGGTGGTGGATACCGGGATGCACGCGATGGGCTGGACGCGCGAGCAGGCGATCCAGTTTTTCAAGGACAATACGGGCAAGACGGATCAAGACATCACCGTTGAGGTGGATAGGTACATCGTGTGGCCGGGACAGGCGCTGGCCTACAAGCTGGGGCAGCTCAAGATTCGGGAGTTGCGGACGGAAGCCGAGAAAAAGCTGGGAACAAAATTCTACGTGCGGAAGTTCCATGACGCTGTGCTGGAGAATGGCGCGGTGCCGTTGAATGCGCTGGAAGCACATATGAAGAGCTGGATGGAAGCGCAGGCGGGACAGTAAGTACTTTAGAATTAACAAGTAATCGCAAAAACGTGCCAAAAATGTGGAAATATTGAAAATGGGGGTTGACAGAAACCAAGAACACGGTTACCTTCAGGTTACCTCAGATGTATGCCCTGGGAGACCGGGATCCTCACTGAGCGTGGAAAGCAGACGATGAGACACGAAAACAAGACCCAAGACGAAGTGGCGCCAAAGCGGCGGGGTCTCGTGGACTGCTTGTTCGCGCGACTCTAAGAAATCCGCTTAAGCCGTTTTGATCCAAACCATGCCGCCGGGGGATTTGTGTTTCCACTCGGAAGGGACGTGATACGCACGGCCTAAACAGCCTGCGTGGCACGCCGGGGGATGGGTGTCTTCGGATCCTCAAGTCTCCAGCCACTTCGAGCAGGACGCCGCTCGGAGAGGGCCCGCTGAGAACACGCTCGGGCTTCCGGAAGTTCGGAGGCCGCCAAGTCCGCAGGGAAGGACGGGCGCGGGAACCTCCAGCGGCACCTGTGAGAAGGAAAAGCTGGCGGGAGAGTACGGCTTCAGGGGCTAAAGCCCATTCGGAGCGAGCGCCTTACGCGGGAGCTGAAGCTCCCATCTGCTAAGACTGCCGAACTACGTGGCCTAGGCCGGGGTGGACATGGAGCTCAGAAACTCCGCGTTCGACTTGGTCTTGGAGAGGCGGCTTAACAAAAGTTCCATGGCCTCGACAGTGGAGAGAGGACTCAAGACCCTGCGGAGGACCCAAATGCGGGCCAATTCGTCCGGGGGAAGAATGAGTTCGTCCTTGCGCGTGCCGGAACGCTGAATGTCGATGGTGGGGAAGACGCGCTTGTCGGAGAGGCGGCGGTCGAGATTGATTTCCATGTTACCGGTGCCTTTGAACTCCTCGAAGATGACGTCGTCCATGCGGCTGCCGGTATCGATCAGCGCGGTGGCGATGATAGTGAGCGAGCCGCCTTCTTCCACGTTGCGGGCCGCAGCGAAGAAACGGCGGGGGCGCTGGAGGGCGTTGGCGTCAATACCGCCGGAGAGGACTTTACCGGAGGGCGGAGTAACGGCGTTGTAGGCGCGCGCTAGGCGGGTGATGGAGTCGAGCAGAACTACGACGTCACGCTTGTGCTCCACGAGGCGCTTGGCTTTTTCGAGGACCATTTCGGCGACTTGGATGTGGCGCTGGGGCGGCTCGTCAAAGGTCGAGCTGATGACTTCGCCCTTGACGGTGCGTTGCATGTCGGTGACTTCTTCGGGGCGCTCGTCAATGAGAAGGACGATGAGAGCGACTTCCGGATGATTCGTGGTGACGGAATTGGCCACGGACTGCAACATCATGGTTTTTCCAGTGCGCGGCGGGGCGACAATCAAGCCGCGCTGGCCCTTGCCAACGGGGCAAAGAAGATCGAGAACGCGGCCGGTCATGTTTTCTTTAGTGGTTTCCATCTTGAGGCGGCCCTGCGGATAGAGCGGAGTCAAATTATCGAAGAAAATTTTGTTGCGTGCGACCTCAGGATCTTCGAAGTTGACGGCTTCGACCTTGATCAGCGCGAAATAACGCTCGCCATCCTTGGGAGGGCGGACCTGACCGGAGACGGTGTCACCCGTGCGAAGATCGAATTTGCGAATCTGCGAAGGCGAAACGTAGATGTCATCAGGGCCAGGGAGATAGTTGTATTCGGGGGCGCGGAGAAAGCCGAAGCCATCGGGGAGGCACTCGAGAACGCCTTCCGAGAAGATCAGGCCGTTCTTCTCGGTTTGCCCCCGCAGGATCTGGAAGATCAGCTCCTGTTTGCGCAGGCCGCTGGCGCCGGGGATATTGAGATCCTTGGCGATCTTAGCCAGATCGGTGATGTTCTTTTCCTTCAGCTCGGCAAGGCTAATGCTCATCTGATTATTTCCTTCAACGCTTGTTTCTTTCATATGTCCTTAACTTTGAATTAGAGATTGACCAAGAAAATCCGGATTGTTTACGGGATGGCGCACCCGGCTGGCTACAAAACGTAATCATGCCAGCAGGGGCGAACCAGACTTTGTGCAACCGGCGGCAGCGCCAGACCAAGACTGAGCGACGACAGTCCGCGGGGCGGACCGGGTCTGAACATGCGCTGCTTAGTTAGTCAAACTTTTGTCTTTCTCGGCACCGGCCACGAAAGGTTCCGCAACGGGCGCAACCGCGGGATGCTCGAGGGGCACGATAGGCCGCTCAAGCGCAACCTGCAGCACTTCATCCATGGTCTCAACGCTATGAACCGTAAGACTGGAGAGGATCTCCTGCGGGATATCCGCCAGGTCCTTCTCATTGTCCTTCGGAATGAGGACCGTACGCAAGCCCATTCGGTGGGCGGCCAGGAGCTTCTCCTTCAGCCCGCCGATGGGGAGGACTTTGCCGCGCAGGGTAATTTCACCGGTCATAGCCACATCACAGCGCACGGGAATCTTCGTCAGCGCGCTGGCGATCGAGGTGCAAATGGTGATCCCGGCAGAAGGGCCGTCTTTGGGAATGGCGCCTTCGGGAACGTGAACGTGAATATCGATGTTGCGATAAAAATCTTTCGGCAGGCCAAGCGCGGCGGAGCGCGAGCGGGCGTAACTCATGGCGGCCTGCGCGGATTCCTGCATGACGTCGCCGAGCTTGCCGGTGAGAGTCAGGCGGCCTTTGCCTTCCATTAACGTGGATTCGGTGGCGAGGACAGAGCCGCCCACCTCTGTCCAGGCCAAGCCGGTAGCCAGGCCGATTTCGTTGTGCTTTTCGAGCCAAATTTCGCGGTATTTGATGACCCCGAGGAAATCATTGATGTTCGTGGCGTTAATATCCACTTTTTCGGCGGTTTTCTCGGCGACGACCCTGCGCGCCATCTTGCGCGCGATATTCTGAATCTCTCGCTCGAGGCTGCGCACTCCGGCTTCGTGCGTGTAATGCCGGATGAGGTGGAGCAACCCATCGTCGGTGAAGGTGAGGTTCTGATCCGTCAGGCCCGTGGCTTCGCGCGCGCGCTTGACCAGGAAACGCTTGGCGATTTGGAGTTTTTCCTGTTCGGTGTAGCCGGGTAGGCGGAGAATCTCCATGCGATCCTGCAAAGGCTGCGGAACGGTGTGCAGGACGTTGGCGGTACAAACGAACATGACCTTCGAAAGATCGTACTCGACATCGAGGTAGTGATCGGTGAAAGAGTGATTGAGCTCGGGATCGAGAACTTCCATCAGCGCGGCCGACGGGTCGCCGCGAAAATCGGTGGACATTTTGTCAACTTCATCGAGAACAAAAATCGGATTGACGGTGCCGGCCTTCTTCATCATTTGGATGATCTGGCCGGGGAGCGCGCCGATATAGGTGCGGCGGTGGCCGCGAATTTCGGCCTCATCGCGCACGCCGCCGAGCGACACGCGCACAAACTTGCGGCCGGTAGCATGGCCGATGGACATGGCAAGGGAGGTCTTGCCGACGCCCGGAGGGCCGACGAAGCAAAGAATCGAGCCTTTAGGGTTCTTGACGAGCTGGCGGACCGCGAGGAACTCGAGGATGCGGTCCTTGATTTTCTCCAGCCCAAAATGTTCTTCGTTGAGAATTTTTTCGGCCGCGACAATGTCGCGAATTTCCTTGGAGCGTTTCTTCCAAGGCACCGCGAGCAGCCAGTCGAGATAATTGCGGCTGACGGTGGATTCGGCGGACATAGGCGGCATGAGCTCGAGCCGCTTCAGCTCCTGGATGGCCTTCTCGTGGACTTCCTTGCTCATTCCGGCGGAGTCGATTTTCTTCTTGAGCTCGTCGATTTCACTCTTTTCGCCGCGGCCGAGCTCTTTCTGAATGGCCTTGAGCTTTTCGTTGAGGTAGTACTCTTTTTGCGCGCGCTCCATCTGGCGCTTGACGCGAGTATTGATGTTGCGGTCGACGTTTAGTTTTTCGAGTTCGATTTCGAGAATATCGCCGATGCGGTTGAGGCGCTCGAGGGGGTCGACGGTCTCGAGGAGATCCTGCTTTTCATCGACGGGGAGTTGCAGGTTCGCGGCAATGGTATCGGAAAGGCGCGCGGGATCGTCCACACGCGCGGCGGCGATCATGGTGTCGTAATTCAGGCTCTGGGAAAGTTTGATGAATTGCTCATACAGGCCGGTGACTTTCTCGACGATTTGTGAGACCTGAGGAGACGGGTCGACACGGGCGTTCAACAAACGAATGGAGGCGCGGAAAAAACCTTCCTCCGCGGCGATGGAGACGGCGCGGGCGCGTTCGACGCCCTCGACGAGAACTTTGATATTGCCGTCGGGCAATTTGACGCTCTGGACGATATTCGCGAGGGTGCCAACGGCGTAGATCTCTTCGGGCTTGGGGTCGTCGACGGAAGCGTCATGTTGCGTGGAAAGGAAAATCTTTTTGTCGCCCGCCAGTGCTTCTTCGAGCGCGCGGACGCTGGCCTCGCGGCCCACGATGAACGGGGTCATCTGCTGCGGAAAGATGACCATATCCCGCACCGGCATCATCGGAACGCGCTTCAATTCCTGTTTTTCGCGAGTAAACATTAAGGCCCCTGGATAATCCTGTGTGCCGCCGAGCGAAGCGGTCAATTTTCTGATGTTCGAAGCGGCATCAGCCGGCTTTTTCGAGCAAGCTCCAATTGATTTCGCGCGAGCGGACCATGTCCGCGGTGACCACAAAGTCGCGCACCTTGCGCTGCATGGGCAGGTGATACATCACTTCCAGCATGAGGTCTTCAAGGATCATGCGCAAGCCCCGAGCGCCGACCTTGCGCTGCAAAGCTAACTCCGCGACGGTTTCGAGGGCGTCGTCGGTAAAGCGGAGGCGGACGTTTTCGAATTCGAAGAGGCGCTGGTACTGCTTGAGCAGGGCGTTCTTGGGCTCGGTAAGGATGCGCACCAGGGCATTCTTGTCGAGGTCGCTCATGACGCCGGCAACAGGGAGGCGGCCGACAAATTCGGGAATCAGGCCGTAACGAATCAGGTCACCGGGCTGCACCTGTTCGAGCAATTCCAAGTTGCGGCGCAAAGGCGTCGAAGGAGCAGCGTCAGTGTGAAAGCCGAGAGAGCGGCGGCCGGCGCGCCTTTCGATGATTTTCTCGAGACCCACGAAGGCGCCGCCGCAGATGAACAGAATGTTCGTGGTGTCGACGGGAGTAAATTCCTGATGGGGATGTTTGCGGCCGCCCTGCGGAGGGACGTTAGCGGTGGTGCCTTCCAGAATTTTGAGCAAAGCCTGCTGAACGCCTTCGCCCGAGACGTCGCGGGTGATGGAAGGATTTTCGTCCTTCTTGGCGATTTTATCGATTTCATCGATATAGATGATGCCCTGCTGGGCCTTCTGCACGTCGCCGTCAGCGGCCTGCAGCAATTTCAAAATAATGTTCTCGACGTCTTCGCCAACGTAGCCAGCTTCGGTGAGCGTAGTGGCATCGACGATGGCGAAAGGAACATCGAGCATGCGGGAGAGCGTTTGCGCAAGAAGCGTTTTGCCGGTTCCTGTCGGCCCGATCAGAAGAATATTGGATTTGCTCAACTCGACGTCGCCGGGCTGTTTGTTGAGGAAGATGCGCTTGTAATGATTGTAGACAGCCACGGAAAGCTTCTTCTTGGTGCGGTCCTGGCCGACGACATAGCCGTCGAGAAACTGCTTGATCTCCGGGGGGCGAGGGAGGCGCTTTGCGGGGGCGGCGGCCTGCTCGCGCTTTTCATCCTCGAGGATGGTCTGGCAAACGCTGACACACTCGTTGCAGATGTAGGCGCGGGGATAGTCGGAAGGCGAACTGATGAGCTTTTCGACCTGTTCCTGCGTTTTATGGCAGAAAGAACAGCGCAAGGGCTCTT
>Ga0307469_10000133_pt1 | contig 29002 bp, 27 predicted proteins | sample atmos_gasesAM2C__FD_203084 | JGI IMG/M metagenome (GOLD analysis project Ga0307469, IMG submission 203084) | Hardwood forest soil microbial communities from Morgan-Monroe State Forest, Indiana, United States - atmos_gasesAM2C_515 | ecosystem: Environmental > Terrestrial > Soil > Temperate... | reverse complement strand
CGGAGGAGGAGCTTGGCGATCGACGACTTGCCGGCCCCCGTCGGACCAACGAGCGCGAGCACCTCGCCGGGTGCGATGTTGACGTTGACGTCCGCGAGCGCGAGCGGAAGGTCGTCGCGGTAATGGAAGTTCACGTCATCGAACGCGGCGCCGCCACTGCCGCCGTCGAGCGAAACGGCGTCGGGTGTGTCGACGATGTACGCCTTCTGCTCGAGGAGGAGCGAGAGCTTCGCGAGACCCGACATCGCCTGCTGGAACGTGTCGTAGAGCTGTGACAGCTGCTGGATCGGATCGAGCGTCGATGCTTGATACAGGACGAACGCGGCGAGCACGCCGACCGTCACGAACGGGATGAGCTTGTGGTGCACGACGGGCCCATGCATCGCGAGATATCCGCCGTAGGTGAGCACGCTGGCGAGCCCGAGCACGCCGAAGAACTCGACGAGCGGGAAGTAGATCGCTCCGGGCCAGAAGCTCCGGACGTTCGCGACGCGCCAGTCGTCGTTGACCTCGGCGAAGCGACGAGAGTTGAACCGTTCGCGGCCGAAGGCCTGGACGACGTGCACACCGCGGACGGTCTCCTGCATGAACGTGAGCACGGATGCGATCCGGTCGCGCACCTTCCGGTAGGCGCGTTCCGAGAAGCCGCGGAAGACCATCGTCCCGACGATCATCAGTGGCAGGGACGCCAGCAACGAAACGGCCGCCAGGCGCGGGTTGATCAGGATGAGAACCAGGATCGATCCGATGAGATACATGAACATCGCGCTCATCTGGACGAGTCCCTCGGTCACGAGGACTTCGATGGTTTCGACGTCCGACGTGAGACGTGCGACGAGTCGCCCGACCTTCTCGCGCTCGAAGAAGGCCATGTCCAGATGCGTCAGATGGTCGAACACGTTGATGCGGATCGAGCGCAGCGCACTCTCACCGAAGCGGCCGCCGAACGAGGTGGCAAGGCGGAGCGAGATCCACGTGATGAGACCGCTGACGACGATCGCCAGGACGTAGACGTCGAGCCAGTGCTCGTTCTTCGCGAGGACGCCCTTGTCGAGTCCGTTCTTGATGAGCCACGGCGCCGCGAGTGAGGCCCCCGACGAGAGGACGAGCATGATCGACGCGATCACGCCGAGCCGGATGTGCGGGCGGAGGTGTGGCCACAGGAGCTTGAGCTCCTTGCGTCCGAAATGCGCCTGCGAATCGTCTTCCGGCGCCTCCTGACCGATGGCTCGTCCGAGCGAAGAAGGAGGTGGGCGCATCAGACGCGCTCCACTTCGGTCTGCGCCTGGATCTCATCGACGCCGACCGACGAGAGCAGCGTCTCACGGTACGTCGAGTTGTCGCGCCAGAGGTCGGTGTGCGTTCCGACATCGACGATGCGTCCGGCGTCCATGAACGCGACGCGGTCGGCGAGCGCGGCCGTCTGCGGACGACGCGCGACGATGATGGTGGTGCGTCCCTTCATCGCTTGGACGAGGCCCTTGCGGATCGCGGCCTCGACGCGCGCATCGACGTTCGACGTCGCGTCGTCGAGGATCAGGATCTGTGGGTTCAGGAGGATCGCGCGCGCGATCGCGATGCGTTGCCGCTGACCTCCGGACAAGGTGTAGCCCTGCTCACCGACCACGGTGTCGTAGCCCTCCGGCAGCTCTTCGATGAACTCGTGCGACTGCGCGATGATCGCGGCACGGACGATCTCTTCCTCGCTCGCGTCCGGCCGTCCGAAGGCGATGTTCTGCGCGATCGTGTCGCTGAAGAGCAGCGTGTCCTCGAAGACGATCCCGATCTGGGAACGAAGCGAGCGGAGCGTGACCTCTGACACGTTCTGTCCGTCGATCGTCACGGTCCCTCGCGCGGGCTCGATGAAGCGCGGGAGCAGACGCATGAGCGTCGACTTGCCGCAACCGGTCTGTCCGACGAGCGCGATGGACGAACCCGCCGGCACGTCCAGCGTGACGCCGTCGAGGACCGGGCCCCCGTCGGGATATGCGAAGTGCACGTTCTCGTAGTGGACGGCCGCGCCGCCGACCTCGATCCTCTTCGCCCCGTCGTGGTCGGCGATGCCCGGCTCGGTCTCGAGGATCTCGTAGATCCGCGTGGACGCGGTGATCGCTCGCTGCGCCCAGGCGATGATCATGCCGATCGACCGGAGAGGCTGGATCATCAGGAACAGGTACTGAAAGAGCGCGACGATCGTGCCGGCGCTCAGGTGTCCATGGATCGCCATGCGACCGCCGACCCAGAGGACCGCCGCGAGTCCGAGTGTCGGGACGAGGTTGAAGAACGGGACGAACCGCGCCCGGAGCTCGATCGACTCCATCGCGGCGTCGTAGACGGCGTCCGCGTCTTTCGTCAGCTTCTTGACCTGATCGTTCTCGCGTCCGAACGCTTTGACGATCCGGATCCCGACCACCGTCTCCTCGACCACGGCCGCGAATTCACCCAGGTTCTGCTGCATCCGCCAGACGACGGGATCGAACCGGTCGGCGAACCGGTACGTGTAGTAGCCGACGAACGGCGCCGCGATCAGGAAGATGAGCGCGAGCCTCGGCGCGATCGCGAACATGACGAAGAACATCACGACGACCTGCAGGACGAGGGTCACCGACCAGCCGAGCGACATCATGTACTGGCGGATCGCGTTGATGTCGCTCGTCGCTCGCGACATGATCTGGCCCGTCGAGACGCGTTCGTGGTAACCGGCGTCGAGGGCTTGGACGTGGTTGTAGATCTTCTCGCGGAGGTCGCCTTCCACGCCGATCGAGATCTCGCCCGCCATCTGGCGCCGCGCTCCGAAGGCGAACATCTTCCCGAAGCTGATCGCGAGGATCAGACCGACGATCTTCAGGAGGAGTCCGAAGTTGTGTTTGAGGATGGCCTTGTCGATAGCCGCGCGGACGAAGAGGGGGATCACCGGAACGACCACGGCGACGATGATCGCGCCCGTTAGAGCGAGGACGAGCTTCTTGCGGTAGGGACGGGCGTTGTTCAGCAGCCGCCGGTACTGCTTCCAGCGCTTCACGACGAGAGTCCCAGCGCCCGCGTGCCGATACGTGCGATCTGGTCGAGCCGCTCGTCGAGCGTGGACGGATCGCGGCGCAGCGTCCCGAGGATGTCGGTGACGCCGCGCACGAGGACCGTCGCTGTGAGCTCGAGCTCGCCGGAGTCGAGCGGTGAATCGAGGCGGTGCGCGAGCGCCACGAAGAAATGGATGACCCGCCGCAGGTTCTCGTTGGTCTGGTCGATGGTCGCGGCATCGGACGCACCCATGGACGCACGGAGCGCCTCCGCGAGCCGCGGATTGCGGTCCGAATAGCTGACGAAGGCCCGGACCACGGCGAGGACGCACCCGTGGGGGCCGAGGTGGATGGACGCCTCGGCCGTCTCGACGGCGTTCCGAAGCATCTGGGCGCTCGTCCGGCGGTACAGGTCGACGAAGCACTCCTCCTTCGAGGTGAAGTGCTCATAGAAGGTGCTCTTGGAGAGACCGGCCTCGGCGACGATGTCGGCGACCCGCGTGCGCTCGTAGCCGTCACGGGCGGCGAGGCGTCCGGCGGCCCGGAGCAGGTCGCGCCGCTGCCGCTTGTAACGCTCGGAGTGGGAGACCTTCCCCCACGAGCGGCGCTCCTGGGGCGGAAGGGGCTCGGTGACCTCGGGCGGCAACGGCCAGTCGATCCGCAGGTCTTGGTGGGTCTCGGGCATACCTTTTATCGTCCTCCGACGGCGTTCCGAACCGGTCCCCTCCGGTACAGATTTGGAATCCTATCGGATATCGGCTGCCCCCACGACGAGATCGGCGACGGCAACAGCCTCGACGGTTGCGTCGACAGTCACCACGCGCACGTCCGGACGCGTGCGAAGGCCATCGAGGAGGGGATGCGAGGCGGTGGGGATCGTCGCAAGGACGCGCGGTGCGTCGAACACCCTCGGAACGAGCTCGCGGAACGGCGCGGACAGCAGCTCCATCTTCCCGATCTCATCCACGACGAGCGTCGAGCCAAGCTCGAGGCCGTTTTCCACCTCGAGCAGCGCGACCTCTTCGAAGGCGGCGACGTCGACGCCGTAACCGCCGATCTGCGGCCCGCCTGCGCCGCGCGTCGCGAGCGTGCGTTCGAGTCCGCCGATGCCCGTCACGACGAACCCGGTGCGGCGACCGCCGCGTCGGATCTCCGACGTCGTGAACCCTGCCAGAACCTCACCACGCTCACGCAGGACGTCGACGACGCGACGGGTCAGCGTCGTCTTTCCGGAGCCGGGTGGACCGGTGAGCAGCACGCGCGCCACTGTTCGTCATGGTATTGGGCAGCGCTACACTCGGGCGACACCCGTCACGAGGAGCGTGAACGTGGCTGCCGGAGCCGACATCCGTTCGACTGAGACGCACCCGTCGCCGCGACGTCCATGACGCAACGCATCGCGATCTTTCTGTTCGTCGTGATTGCGTTCGCCCTGTCGTACGGCGCCCCTGCTCGCGCGCAGTGCGGTCCACTGTCATCGTGCTCGCCCCCGCCGTCGCCGAGTGTGACGCCGACCGCGACACCAGGCTGTATCCCAGGAGTGAGCTGCACGACTCCGTCGCCGAAGCCGACACCGAAGCCGACACCCAAGCCGACGCCTACGCCCTCGCGGACGTTCTTCCACACGTTCACGCCGATCCCATCGCGGAGCGTCGTCCCGACGGCATCGGTGTCACCATCACCGACACCGTCACCGTCGCCCACTCCGTCACCGACGCCGGCTTCGTCAGCGTCGGCGTCTCGAGGACTCGCGATCCTCGGGTTGTTCGGATCCGGCGGGATGCTGATGTCGTCCTTCTGGATCTGGCGGCGCTACCTCAGTTAGCGCTCCCAATAACTCCCCAAAGTCGGGTCTTGACAGAATCAGCACCATCCCTACAATTACACGAGCGTAATTACAGACCTGTGTTCCCCTCACAGGGAGAGATTGGGCGTGTGGCGAATCCGTTACGACTGGCAGGAGCACGCACTTTGTCGTGGTGAAGATGCCGATCTGTTCTTCCCCGAGCGGGGAAGTCCCGGCGACTCGGCGAAGCGTGTGTGTGTGAATTGTTCGGTGCGTCTCGATTGCCTCGAATACGCGCTCGCGAACAGCGAGCGTTACGGCATCTGGGGCGGACTTACCGAACGCGAACGTACTCGCTTGCGTCGTCAGGCACAGCGTTTGTTCGCGTTGATCGCCGACGGTGAAGACATCCGTGATGTGCTTGCGCGCGTCGCTGCGGTGCGCATCGGTCGTCGTCCGCGTACCCGTGTTGCATCGTAGCGACACGTAAACGAACTCACTCGACGTCGATACGAGCGAAAAAACTCGCGCGGATGGATTTCGCGAAAACCCTTCACATACGCACGACTTGTCGCTATGGTGAATCTTGACCTCTTTAGTGGGTATGCATCTGCTTGCTTGCTCTGTGATGCATGCAGAGGTCATCTGACCAAGTAGGGAGGAGGTGAACCGAATGCCACGCAAGGCTGCGAAGCGAACGCGACGTAAGTCGACTGCGAAGAAGTCGCCGGCACGTAAGAAGTCGACGGCTCGGAAGAAGTCGACCGCACGTAAGAAGTCGACCGGTCGTAAGAAGGCCACTGGCCGCAAGAAGGCCACGGGTCGTAAGAAGGCGACCGGCCGTAAGAAGGCCGGCGGTCGCAAGAAGGCCGCGGGTCGCAAGAAGTCCACCGGTCGTAAGAAGGCGACCGGCCGCAAGAAGGCGACCGGCCGTAAGAAGGCCACGGGTCGTAAGAAGGCGACCGGCCGCAAGAAGGCTGCTGGCCGTAAGAAGAAGGCCGGCGGTCGTAAGAAGGCGACTGCACGCAAGAAGTCGACCGGACGCAAGAAAGCAACCGGACGCAAGAAGTCCGCAGGACGGCGCCGTAAGGCTGCGGCTGCTCCTGAGATCGCAATGAAGAGGCCGCGCAAAAAGAAGTAACGCGCGGCACTGAAAACCCGAGACTCCCCGCGGAGACCCGCGGGGAGTTTCATTTTGTGTGCAAACTATCTATCCGATGACGCTTGAGATCCGCGAAGCGTTCGACCGTGCGCGCGATCGCGTGATGGCGATGCAGGAACAAGGCATCGATCCCGACGAGATCCTCGAGGCGCACACGGCGGACGCGGACGCGATCGTCATCTCGACCTTCGAACGCGCGGTTGGCAGTAGCGATCCACCGGGCGCCGTCGCGCTCGTCGCACTCGGTGGCTACGGACGCCGCGAGCTCTCGACCGGCTCGGATCTCGATCTCGTCCTGCTGCACGGTGGCTTCAAGCCGGACGCGATCAACGCGCTCAACCGAGCGGTGATGTATCCGCTGTGGGACTCCGGACGCGACCTCGGTGATCGTATCCGGACACCTCGCGAGGCGATCAAGAACATCGACCGCGTCGACGAGCTCTGTGCATTGCTCGATGCGCGATTCCTCGCCGGCGACCGTGCGCTGTTCGGCGACCTCGAAGACCAGGTGCGCCGTCACTTGGAACGCTCGCGTCACGCGTTCTTCAAGGATCTCGTGGCGGCGTCCGACGAACGTCATCACCGCTTCGGGCACGCCGGCCATCTGCTCGAGCCGAACCTGCGTGACTCGTCCGGCGGCTTGCGCGACATCCAAACCCTCTCGTGGGCCTCGCGCTGCCTCCCCGGCGCGGACGGGATCGAGGGCCTCGTTTCGTCCGGATACTTGAGCGAGCGCGACGGCGCAGCGGTCTCGGCGGCACGTCGAGCCTTCCTGCGAGTTCGCATCGAGCTGCACCTCCTCACGGCGCGGCACCAGGACCAGCTCTACCTCTCCGAGCAGGACCACATCGCTTCATCCCTCGGGTATCTGGACGAACCGTCACGGCGAGGCGGTGACAGATTGATGCAGGACCTCTACGAACGGGCTCGCATCGTCGACGCGATCGCGTCGAGCTTCTGGGACCAGCTGCTCCATGCGACGAGCCGCCGGCGCATGCGACGACCGTCCTCTGAGTCCGTCGGGGACGGCTGCGTCCTGCAGGACGGCCGCCTCGAGGTCGTGGCCGTGACGCACGTCGGCGAGGATCCCGCCGGGTGGTTGCGTGTGTTCCGACGCGCCGTGCGCAGCGACGCACCGATCGGTCGCGCGTCGATCAACCGGCTGCACGACGAGCTTGAGTCGGCGTCCGCCGTGCGGTGGACGCCGGAGGCGCGCGACGCGTTCTTCGACATCCTCGAAGCGGGACGGCTCGGCCTTCGCGCGCTCGAGGCGATGGACCTCGCCGGCCTGCTCACGGCACTCTTCGAGCCGTGGCGCGCGATCCGCGCGTACCCGCAACGCGATTTGTACCACCGCTTCACCGTCGACCGGCATCTCTTCGAAGCCGTCGCCGATCTCGCGGCGAGCCGCATCAGCGAAGACGTGTACGTCCGCGATGCGTGGTCGCGCGTCGACGACGCGCATGCTCTCGTCCTCGCGACCTTCCTGCACGACGTCGGCAAGGGTGGCGAAGGCGACCACAGCTACGTGGGAGCCGAGATGGTTACGAAGGCCGCCCTCGCGATGGATCTGCGCGACGATCAACGCGAGGACGCTGCGTTTCTCGTCGAGTCGCATCTGTTGCTCGCGCAGGTCGCGACACGGCGAGACCTGGGTGATCCGAAGACGATCGACGAGGTAACGTCACACGTCGGCGACGCACGGCGTCTCGCGATGCTCTACTTGCTCACGCGGGCCGATTCGCTCGCAACGGGAGCCGAAGCCTGGTCGTCGTTCCGCGCGTCGCTCGTGCGCGAGCTGTACTCCAAAGCTCTCGAGCGCCTCGAAGGTGTGACGATAACGACGGATGTCGCTTCCTCGCGACTGAATGAGATCGCCGCGGCGCTCGATGTCGACGTTACGACCGCACTCGCGCTCGCGGGTCCGATGCCGGAGAGTTGGACGCGGAGCGTCGACCCGGGGTCCGCTGCGCGGCAGCTCGCGCTCCTTCGGGAACCGGTTGCGTCCGGCGAGGTGCGTACCGCGACGACGGCCACGGGTGACGCCGAGGAGTTCGTCCTCGTCGCTCACGACCGGCCCGGACTCTTCTCGATCGTGACCGGCTCGCTCGCGCTCCGCAGCATCGACGTGCACGATGCGGAGATCTACACGAGGTCGGACGGGATCGCCGTCGAGATCTTCCGCGTGATCGGTGCGCACGGCGCGATACCGGACGAGCGGTGGGCTCGCGTCCGGGCCGACGTCACCGGTGCGCTGGACGGATCGCTGGACCTCGACGTGGAACTCGCCCACAAGGACGCGCAGACGCGTCGTCGTCGCGTCGCGCCTGCCGCGCGGAGCGAGGCCCAGATCGTCGTCGACAACGAAGCCTCCGATTCGCACACGGTCATCGAGATCCACACGCGGGACAGGATCGGCATCTTGCGCGTGATCACGAAGGTGCTCGCGGATGCGGGCTGCGACCTCTCGCTCGCGAAGGTCGCGACCTACGGCGTCGACGTCGTCGACGTGTTCTATCTACGCGATCTCGCCGGACGGAAGATCACGGACGCGGCGTACCTCGCCGAGATCGAAGCGCGTCTGCACGCTGCGGTCGGGGTCGCGCCCGAGGCTCAGCCGAGGTAACGCGCGCCCCGCGTCGTGGCGTCTTCCCACCACGCGAGCTCGTCGCCACTCTTGGACCACGTCATCATGACGGCGAGGCCGAGCAGTCCGAGGCTCAGCCACTCGTCCCACCACGTGCCGACCTCGACACCGTGCCGCTGCAGCGCTTCGCGGTAGAGCGCGATCGTGTCTTCCTTCGATTGCGGGAGCAGGTCGCAGTTCACCGCGACGTACCACGCGATGTCGAGGGAGCCCGGTCCCTGACCCGGAAACGCCCAATCGAGGAGCACCGTCCGACCGTCGTCGAGTGCGCCGAGGTTGCCCGCTTTCCAGTCGCTGTGGACGAGTGTCTGCGGTCCGCGCGCCTGCGCGTCGACGAGCGGGAAGGGTGCAGCGAGGAGCGGCAGGAGGATCCTCGCCGCGCGAGGTGCTTCGTCCGCGATCCGTTCCCAGCCTTCACCGACGAACCTGGGAACGGGGTCGGTCCCGCCGCGCTCGGCTTCGATGGACGACATCAGCGGCGTGAGCGTGAAGTACCGGTTGCCCATCGGGAAGAGGCCGACGGTGTCCTCGAACCCCCAGAAGCGCGCGTGCAGCTCGGCCATGTGATCGATAAAGCGCAGGTGGAGCTCCATCGGGATCACGCCGTCCTCGACGCGGAGCATGGCCGGGGACACATCGCGCATCAGGATGGCGCACCCCCAGCCGTTGCGGCCGAGACCGCTCGCGACGCCGACGATCGTGTGATCGATCGACGATGGAAGCACATCGAACATGCCGGATCGCCACATGACGAGCGGTTTCGTGAAGAGATCGCCCTGCGCGCGTTGGATCCAGTCGTCGTCGACATGCAGGTGCTTCACGACGAAGCTCTCGCCGTCGATGACGACGCGTTCGAGCATGCTGCCCGAGAGGGACTCGGCCGTCTTCCACTCCTCGCGCGATGTGGCGCCTCCGAGCAGGTCGTCGAGGGACGACGTCACTTTCCGGGGACGAAGCGTCAGCGCTTGACCCATGTCGTTCCCGTCGAGGAGTCGAGCAGTTCGACGCCGGCGTCGCGCAGGCGGTCGCGGATCGCGTCCGCGCGCGCGAAGTCTTTGCTGCGGCGCGCCTCTTCGCGCTCGGCGATCAGTCCTTCGAGTTCATCGTCGAGCGACGTGGACGGAGCGAGGTCGAGACCGAGGATCTCGTCCCAGGTGCGGGCAAGCGATGCCCGCTCGGACGGCGGAACGGCTTCGTCCGACAACGCTTCGTGGAGGACTTTCACCGCGGCGGGCAGGTCGAGATCGTCGTCGATCGCGTCCATGAATCGTGCGTGATGGTGCTTCGCGTCGTCGTTCGTCACGTCGCTCGCGACGGGCCCGAGCATCGCGACGCGCTCGCGGAGCCTGCGGAGTGTCGTCGCCGCCGACTCGAGGGCGTCCTCCGTGAAGTCGACCTGGCGGCGGTAGCGTCCGTTGAAGCACAGGTAGCGGAACGCGAGCGGATCGTAGCCGCGGTCGATGAGCGTGCCGACGGTGACGACGTTGCCGGTGGACTTCGCCATCTTGGCGCTACTCATCAAGAGGTGCTCGCCGTACACCCACATGTCGACGACGGGGTGTCCGACGGCGCCTTCGGACTGTGCGATCTCGTCCTCGTGGTGCGGGAAGCGGTTGTCGATGCCGCCGGTGTGGATCTCGAACCGCTCGCCGAGATGTGTCAGTGACATGGCCGAGCACTCGATGTGCCAGCCGGGATAACCCTTGCCCCACGGCGAGTCGTAGACGAGCTCGCGGCGCGGACCGGCATGCACCCACAGGACGAAGTCCTGGTGGTTGCGTTTGCGTGGATCGGCCTCGTCCATCCGATGCGCGGCCCGCATCGCGTCGAGCGACTGACCGGAGAGGGCGCCGTAGGCGGGGAACGTCGTGACGTCGTAGTAGATGCTGCCCTCGACCTCGTACGCATGCCCGCGTTCGACGAGCTTCCGGGCGAGCTCGATGATCTGCGGGATGTGGTCCGTGGCCTTGGGGTAGAGGTCCGCGCGGACGATGTTGAGCGCGTCCGTGTGATCGAAGAACGCTCTCGTGTACTTCTCCGCGATGCCGGCCGTCGTCAGGCCCTCGTCGTCGGCGGCGAGCAGCATCTTGTCGCGTCCTGCCTCGGAGAGCTCGTCGGTCATGTGTCCGACGTCCGTGATGTTCATGAGGCGGTGCACCTTCAGGCCGTGCGTGCGGAGGGTGCGCGCGATCAGATCGGGGAGCAGGTAGGTCCGCATGTTCCCGATGTGGGACGGCTTGTAGACCGTCGGCCCGCACGAGTACATCCGGACGGTCCCGTCCCGCACCGGCACCTCTTCGACCTGGCGGGTGAGCTCGTTCCGCAATCGAAGCACAGACTTCAGGCTACCTTTGAGTCGTGCTGTCCCTCGATGACGCCTACGCCGCGGCGCTCGACGGCGGCGTGTGCGTCGAGCATCCGGCCGCGCCGCGCCTGATCCGCCTGACCGGCCCCCAGCGCGTGTGGTTCCTGCAGAACACCGTGACGGCGGACGTCGAGGGCGTCGCCCCCGGCGAATGGGTGGAATCGTGTCTGCTCGACGAGAAGGGACGGGTGTTCGCGTACTTCTTCGTGGGCGTCTCACCGGACGAGATCTTCATCGCCGACAACCCGGCGTACGGACCGCGGCTCGCCGAATGGTTCGCCTCGAGGCGCTTCCGCACGAAGGTCGACATCGAGCCGCTCGATGTGAAGCGGTTCACATGCATCGGCGGCAACGTCCCGTCGAGCGGTTTCGTTTCCGATCCGCCGCGCTTCGGTCGCACCTTCGGGGACCTCGCTGCCTGTGACGAGTTCACCGACGCGCTCCAGGCCGACGCACCGTTCGAGCTCTACGACGTGCTCCGGATCGAAGCGGGGTTCGGGCGATACGGCGTCGACTACGACGAACGCACGCTCCCGCAGGAAGCCGGGCTCTCGCACACGCTCTCCGTCGAGAAGGGCTGCTACGTCGGGCAGGAGACCGTCGCGCGCATCCACTTCCGCGGCCATGTGAACAGAGCGCTCCGGACGCTTCGCTTCGACGGCCCCGTCGAGGTCGGCTCGGACCTGACGTATCGCGACGAGCTCGTCGGACGCGTCACGTCGTCGGTGGTCTCGCCGCGATTCGGTCCGATCGGTATCGGCATGGTGCGTGTCGAGCCGGTCGAGGGCGCGATCCTACGCGTGGGAGACGTCGACGCGACGCTCGGCCCCGTCCCGGAAGGAACGAAGGTCAAAGCGAGCTGAGGAACGTGCGCAGCTCGGTCGCGATGTCGTCCGGGGATTCGATGGGCAGCGTGTGCGATGCACCCTTGAAGACGACGAGCTTCGAGTTAGGGATGCGATCGGCCATCTCGCGCGCCACGGCGAGCGGAGTGAACGGGTCGGCCGTTCCGTGCAGGATCAGGACCGAAACGTCGATCTTCGGCAGCAGCTGCTCCGCGCTGTGCGAGTGCATGCCGCGGATCATCTTCGAGATGATCAGCGGGTCCATCAGCGATACGTGCTCGAAGTAGCCCTTCATGTCCTCGCGCTGCGTGCCCGGTCCGACGGCGCGGGCGAGCTTTCCGGCGTCGTAGACGAGCGGGTTCTGTACGAGCCCGCGCCACGCGAAGAGTGACGTCCGCGGCAGCAGATGCAGGAGCGGTAACGCGTACTTCGCGAGCCGTTCGCTGATGTCGGTGTGGTAGAAGGTGCGGAGCGGGGTCTCGTACGGACCGGCGATCGCAACGAGCCCGGCGACGAGCTCGGCGTAGCGTTCGTACGCTTCGAGGATCACCTGGACGCCCATCGAATGGCCGATGAGCACGGCGCGATCGACCTGCTCGGCGTCGAGGATCGCGCGCAGATCCTTCGCGTTCACCTCGACGGATAGCTCGTCGGGACGGATCTGATACGCATGGAACCCCGGCGGACGCGGCAGCTCCGACACCCCGATGCCGCGATAGTTCCAGACGATCACGCGGTGATCGGCCTCGAGCGACGGCACGATGTACTTCCAGAAGGTGTCGGGACAGAGGAAGCCGGCGCAGAGCGTGACCACCGGCGCGCCCGCCGGGCCGCGTACGCAGTACCGGATCGTCGCGCCGTCGAAGGACCGGACGGAACGATCCTTCGCCCACAGCTGGCCGGCTGTGGTCGGCGCCCACCACCGATGCGCGATCACCTGGTCAGGCTAGACGCCTCCACGACCGCGTCATACCGACGTCGGATGTCGGCCAGGTCGTTTCGCTCGGGCACCGACTCGACGCTCGCGCGCATGATCATGTCGGCCTGCGACATCAGTACCGCGCGCTGCTCCGGCGTCGTGGCGACCTGCATCACGCGAGCGAGCATCGCGAGCTGACGGATCGCGATCGCCGGCACGCCTCGTCCGGCCTGCCGGATCTTGTCGAACGCGCGGTCGACGATCCTCTCGTACGGGATCGGAGCTTCGATGACACGTATCGCACCCGTCCCATCGCGGTGGACGGTCGGCGGGAGGCCGCGGATCGTGATGTCGGAGAGCCCGTCGCCGAGCCAATCGATGCACGTCATCGCTGTGAACGTGTCGTTCACAGCGGGCGACAGCGCACGGATCGCGATCTCGACCATCTGGTCGATCGCGAAGGTGAGGTCCTGCGCGAGCGTGCGGTATGGACCGGTGATGTGCGCGCGATCGAGCTCGCGCTCAAAGGCGGCGGCCGCGCTCGGCGGCGAGACGGTCGCGAAGGCAGAACCGTTCGAGACGAAGTGCCCCGGACGGTACAGGATCTGCACGACGGCGCCCTCGTCCACCGCGATCCGGACGAGGCGCTGGTGCTCGACGAACTGCAGGTAGCCGCTGGTGCACGCCACGATCGGTGCTCCGTCCACGTTGGGGATCTCAAGCGCTTCTCCCGTCCGCGCGACGTGCGCGTCGATCGCGCGCGTGAGGTCCGTCGCGATGCCCGCGATGACGACCGGCAGCTGGATCGAATGCGCGATGTGGTGGATGAAGTAGATGAGTACGCCCGAGTCGGCGATGACGAACATCAGCGCGATCCCAAGCGAGAGACGCGGGACGAAGGAGCCTGCCGACGCAAGGACGAGCACGCAGTACACGAAGGTCGCAACGAAGATGCCGAGCGTGAACTGCGTTCCGCGATCGGCGATGAAGTTCCGGAGCATCCGGGGGCCGAACTGTGTCGAGGCGAGGGTCAAGGCCACGATCACGATCGAGAAGACGAGGCCGACGACGGTGATGACGGCCGCCGCGATCGCCGTGAGGATCTGCCGGGCAGCGTCCGGCCCCCCGACGCCGAAGGACACGAGCCCGGAGCGGTCGACGCTGTAGGTGACGACGAAGAGGACGATCGCGGTCAGGACGAGACACGCGGGGGTGAACCAGAGGTTCGTCCGGAGGGCCTCCCTGCGGTGGAGCGAGAGTCTCACTTCCGTTCCTCCTGGTCGCACGGCCAAACGATGCCGACCAGGCTTCCCGGCGCTCCGAGGAGATTCTAACGCTACATCGTCTTAACGCGTCCTTAACACTCCGATACAGCTGAGCAATACGCGTTCTTTACGTTTGGCCGCATGAGAAAGCTCGCGCGGTACAAGGACCCGCGGCAGCGCAAGTATTTCTACACGCTGCTCGGGGGCAAGATGCTGGGGGTCGCCATCGCTCTGGTGGGGATCAAGGTGATAGCAGGGCTGCTGGATACTCCTGCGGGGGCGCAGACGGCGATCGTTCACAAGGCGAACGACTTCGTCAACCCGATCAACACGGTGTGGACGCTGGTCACAGCTTTCCTCGTGTTCTTCATGCAGGCAGGGTTCATGGGGCTCGAGGCCGGTTTCGCGCGCTCGCGCGAGACGGTGAACGTCCTGCTCGAGTGCGTGTTCGACACGTGTCTCTGCGGGATCTTGTTCTGGGCCTTCGGGTTCGCGTTCATGTTCGGTGCCGGGAACGGCGTTATCGGACACCAGTACTTCTTCCTGCACGGAGTTCCGCTCACGTACGGGTCGACGGGTGTCGCGTTCCTCGCCTTCTGGCTGTTCCAGTTCGCGTTCGCGGACACGTGCTCGACGGTTACGTCCGGCGCGATGGTCGGTCGAACAGGCTTCGTGGGGGACATCCTCTACTCGACCGCGGTCTCGGGGTTCATCTACCCGATCTTCGGTCACTGGGCTTGGGGGCCGGGCGGCTGGCTCGCGAACCTACCGAAGGGGCTGCTGTCCCTCACCGGCGGAACGGTCTTCCGTGACTTCGCCGGATCGACGGTGGTGCACACGGTCGGAGGCTTCATCGCCCTGGCCGGCGCGATCGCGCTCGGCCCGCGGCTCGGCCGCGTGTTCAAGCGGGACGGCGGAGGTCCGCTGCCGCCACACGACCTCACGATCGGTGCGATCGGTGCGGTCATCCTGTGGTTCGGCTGGTACGGGTTCAACCCGGGCTCGACGTTGTCCGCGATGGACTTCGCCGGGATCGGGCGCGTCGCGGCGAACACCACGCTCGCGGCGTGCGCAGCGGGTCTGACGGGTGTGTTCTTCGTCTACCCGCGGTTCAAGAAGTGGGACCTCGGGATGTCGTGCAACGCGTTCCTCGGCGGCCTCGTGGCGATCACCTGTCCGTGTTACTGGGTGTCTCCATTCGGCGCCGTGATGATCGGCGCGGTCGCAGGGATCGTGGTTCCGCTCGGCGTCGACTTCCTCGAGTGGTGCCGCGTGGACGACCCGATCGGTGCCGTCGCGGTGCACGGCTTCGCCGGCATCTGGGGCACGTTGTCCCTCGGGCTGTTCGCGACGGGCAGCTACGGCGTCCCGACGCCCGACGGCGTCGACAAGACGACGCTGATCAAGGGGCTGTTCTACGGCGGTGGGTTGTCCCAGCTGAAGGCGCAGTTCATCGGCAGCATGACGTGCGTCATCGTCGTGACTGCCGTCGCACTGCTCGTGATGTACGCCGTGCACCTCACCGGGACGCTCCGCGTCCGGGAAGAGGGCGAGATGGAAGGCATCGACATGCACGAGCACGGCACGCACGCCTACCACATGGAGTTCGGTCAAGGCGTCAGCTATACGCAGCTCGTCGGCGCTCCGCGAACACCGAAGAAGGCAGCGACAAAGACTGAAACGGAGTCGGCGGAGGTCCGGCAGTGACCTCGGGTTCGAACGGCATGAAGGCTGTCACTGCGATCGTGAAGCCGTTCAAGCTCGACGAGGTGAAGGACGCACTACAGGCTCTCGGGGTCCAGGGCATGACGGTGACCGAGACCCGCGGATTCGGTCGGCAACGTGGCCACACCGAGGTTTACCGCGGCTCGGAGTACCAGATCGACTTCGTCCCGAAGGTCATGATCGCCGTCCTCACGGACGGGTATCTCGCCGAGAAGGTCGTCGAGACGATCATGGAGACGGCCCGGACGGGCTCGATCGGTGACGGCAAGATCTGGGTCACCGACGTCGAGACCGTCTACCGGATCAGGACCGGCGAACAAGGGGCGGACGCCCTGTAGCGATCCGCGACCGAAAAAGCGTGAGGTCGCCCGGAGGCACCCGGGCGGCCTTAACGCGTCCTTAATCGTTAACACGGCCGTAACAAACGGCAAAGGTTAGGACACATCTGCCTCCTACTGTCCCTGCGGGCGCGTGGCCGTACCACGCAGATCGGTCGAGGACAGGGAGGCACGCTTGTCGAACGGCAAGAAATTAGTAGCCCTGACGGTGATGACGTTCATCGCTCTCATCATCGCCGGGGCGATGTTCAATCACCACGCCGGTGATGCGGCCGGGACGGCCACGGGCGTGGCGTCCGACTTCCTCACCGCTACCGGCACGAAGTCGGTGCAGGTGTCGCAGGTCGGCGTGAACCAGCTCGCGAACGAAGCCGGACACGCGAGGGTGTCCATCAACTTCGTGTGGACGCTGATAACGGGCTTCCTCGTCCTGTTCATGCAGGTCGGTTTCGCGTTCCTCGTCACCGGTCTGACTCGCGCGAAGAACGCGGCTCACATGATGATGATGAACATCGCGGCGTTCGCGATCGCGTTCATCGCGTACTACACGGTTGGGTTCGCGTTCCAGTTCGGAGGGATCGCACCGGTCGCGAACCTCGGCGGTGTCGCGCCGCTGTCGCACCTGTTCCCAGTGGGCAACTGGGGCTTGATCGGTCTGCACGGCTTTTTCCTGCAGAGCGGTAAGAGCTACGACGTCGGTGTCGCGTGCTTGTTCCTGTTCGAGGTCGTCTTCATGGAGACGGCCGGCTACATCATCATCGGCGCGATCGCCGAGCGGATCAGCTTCGCGGGATTCATCTTCGCGGAGATCTGCATCGGCGCGATCGTCTACCCGGTGTACGGCATGTGGGTCTGGGGCGGCGGCTTCCTCGCGCACCTCGGACAGACGTACAACCTCGGACACGGCGCGGTGGACTTCGCCGGATCGGGGGTGGTCCACGCGACCGGTGGATGGGCTGCGCTCGCGCTCGCGGTCATCCTCGGCCCCCGTATCGGGAAGTTCGACAAGGACGGCAAGCCGCACGCCTTCCCGGGTCACAACTTGAGCTACGTCGTGATCGGGACGCTCGTCCTCGTGTTCGGATGGATGGGCTTCAACCCAGGATCGACGCTTGGCGGGACGGACCTCCGCATCGCGACGGTGGCGGTGAACACGCTGCTGGCGGCGTGCTTCGGGTTCGTGATCGCGATGGCGACGACGGCGTACACGCAAGGCAAGCCGGACATCTCGATGTCGTGTAACGGCATGCTCGCCGGGCTCGTCGCGATCACCGCTCCGTGTGCGTTCGTCGCACCGTGGGCAGCGGCTCTCATCGGCACGATCGCCGGCTTCATCGTGGTCGGCAGTGTGTACTTCTGGGACCGCGTGAAGGTCGACGACCCGTGCGGTGCGATCTCCGTGCACGGTGTCTGCGGCGCGTGGGGTGTCCTGTCCGTCGGGATCTTCGCGGACGGCACATACGGCGCGGGCTGGAACGGCGTCACCGGACCGGTTAAAGGTCTGCTCTACGGTGACTTCGGCCAGTTCGGCGCGCAGGCCGTCGACATCGTCGTCGGGTTCATCTGGGCCTTCGGCGTGATGTTCATCCTGTTCTCGATCTTCAAGATGTTCGCGCAGGTTCGTGTGTCACCTGAGGTCGAGATCGAGGGGCTCGACGTGCCGGAGTTCGGCGCGGCGTGCTACCCGGACTTCGTGCTGCACCCGTCGTCCGGAGCGCTTCGTCCGGAAGATGTCGCGGACACGAAGCCCCGTCAGTCGGCATCCTCCGAGACGGTGAGTTAGGAGGCCTTCGGTGAAGCTGATAACTGCCATCGTCAAGCCGTTCAAGCTCGAGGAAGTGAAGGAGGCCCTGAAGGACGCAGGTGTCCAGGGCATGACCGTCACGGAGTCGCGCGGGTTCGGCCGGCAGCGCGGCCACACCGAGGTGTACCGCGGCGCCGAGTATCAGATCGACTTCGTCCCGAAGGTGAAGATCGAAGTCGTCGTCGAAGACGAGATCGAACTCCAGGTCGTGGAAGCGATCATGCACGCGGCCCGGACGGGAACGATCGGTGACGGCAAGATCTGGGTGACGGACGCACCCGCGCTGTACCGCATCCGCACCGGCGAGGTCGGCGCGGAAGCGATCTGAAGTCAGTTGTAACGAGAAGGGACGCGGCTCGTATGGGCCGCGTCCCTTTCTTCGTTCCTCGCTCGTGAGAGGGGGCCGTGCTACAAACGTGTCGCGGCTATGCCTCTTACGGTGTCTGCGGGCGATGCGGTTTGGGTTCTCGTCTCCGCTGCGCTCGTCGTCCTGATGACGCCGGCGCTCGGGTTCTTCTACGCGGGACAGGTGCGCGCGAACAACGCCTCTTCGACGATCCTACACTGCGTCGGTTGCCTCGGCATCGTGACCGTCGTCTGGGTCGTCATCGGTCATACGTTCGCGTTCGGTCCCGATATCGGCAGAGCGATCGGTCACGGCGGGTGGATCGGCGGGCTCGACTTCCTCGGGCTGCGTCGGGTCAACGGCTACTCCGGCGCGGCGGCGCTCTTCGAGATGGTGATCGCGGTCTTCGCGGTGTCCGTCGTGTCCGGTGCGTACGTCGAGCGGATGAAGATCGGTTCCTACGTCGCGTTCGCCGCCCTGTGGGTGCTCCTCGTCTACGCGCCGATCGCGCATTGGTTCTGGGGTGGCGGCCTCCTCGGCCCCCGGGGACTCGGCGCGATCGACTTCGGCGGCGGCGCGGTCGTCCATCAGAGTGCCGGGATCGCCGCACTCGCCGTCGCGGTCACGCTTGGACCGCGCCGCGACAGGAGAGCCGCATCACGCGATCCGTCCTTCGTGCTGATCGGTGTGTCGCTCTTGTGGGTCGGGTGGTTCGGATTCGTCGCCGGACACGGCACGGTTCGAACCGCGGGGATGTCCGCCGTGAACGCACAGGTCGCTGCCGCCGCCGGGATGTGCGGATGGCTCCTCCTCGAGAGCTTCCAGACCGGCAAGCAGACGGCAACGGGCGCGGCGAAAGGCGCTCTCGCCGGTCTGATCGCGATCTCACCCGCGGCGGGATCCGTCCGGCCGCTCGCCGCGATGCTCATCGGGGCCGTGGCGGCGGTGCTGTGTCAGTTCGCGGCCGGGCTGCCGGAGCGGTTCGGATATGACGATCCGCTCGGTGTCTTCGCCCTGTTCTGGGTCGGAGGAGCGGTCGGGATGCTGTTCACGGGCGTGTTCGCCTCGGGGGTCGGCCTCGTCTACACGCAGCAGTTCACGCAGGTCGGCAAGCAGGCGCTGGCGTCCGGCGCCGCGAGCGTTTGGTCTTTCGCGCTCAGCTTCGCCGTCCTGAAGGTCATCGATCTGGCGATCGGCCTCCGCGTCGCGGCGGACGAAGAGGACAAGGGGCTCGATGTATCGCAACATGGTGAGGTCGCCTACGGAGAGGCCAACTCGTGAAGCTCGTCACCGCGGTCGTGAAGCCGTTCAAGCTCGACGAAGTGAAGGAAGCGCTCAAGGACGCCGGCGTCCTCGGCATGACGATCACGGAAGCGCGGGGCTTCGGCCGGCAGCGTGGACACACCGAGGTCTACCGGGGAGCCGAGTACCAGGTCGACTTCGTGCCGAAGGTGCACGTCGAAGTGATCGTGGACGATGCACTCGTCGACCGCACCGTCGATGCGATCGTTCGGTCCGCGCAGACGGGGACGATCGGCGACGGCAAGATCTGGGTGACGAACGTCGGATCGCTCTACCGCATCAGGACCGGCGAGAGCGGGCCCGAAGCGCTGTAAGCATTCCGGCGACGACGATCACGGCGAGGACCGTCAGCTCGATCGGTTCCTTCTTCGTGTTCGCGGCGCCGAGGTTGCGATCGATCCAGTGTGCGATCGCATGCATGACGGTGCCGACCGCCCCGCCACCGAGTACGACGAGGATCGCGTCGTTCGTGACCAGCGCGAGTAAGAGCGCAACGCCGAAGCCCGCCTGGAACGCCCCGACGTCGTGCAGCAGATGCACGTTGTACGTCCCGAACCCCGCGATCTGCTCGTAGAAGGAATGCGGCGCGACGAACGCCCACAGGCCGAAGACGAACATGAACAGGCCGAGGAGCGCGACGACGTACTTGGGGAAGTTACGCACTCGGTGCGGTTTCGCGGTCGGCCGCGTTCGCGATCTGCGCTTCGTCCAGCGTCGACGATCCGTTCGACGCACCGCGGGCATTGATCTCCTCGGCCGCCTGCAGCAGCTCGCTGATCGACTTCTCGAGACCTTCAGCGAACACGCCGAGGTCGGGCACCGCGTCGTAATCGGCGAGGAGGCCGAATCCGAAGGCGCCGTTGTACGACATCACCGCGACGTTGAGCGCTTGGTTCGACGACAGCGGTGCGATCGGGAAGAGATCGACGAGCGCGCGTCCGCCGGACCACAGCGGGAACTGGGGCCCGGGTACGTTCGTGACGAGGAGGTTGAAGAAGCGTTGTTGCGCCTGGAGGCGCGCGGCCTGCCCGAGGATCGTCGGCGGCGCGAAGCCGGAGAGCGACGTGATCATCTCGGCCCCCACGGCCTGCTTGCTCTCCTTCACGTCCTTCATCGACTCGCGGAGGATCGCGAGGCGGAGCGCCGGTTCCTCTTCGTAGACGGGCAGCGGCGCTGCCATCGCGGTCACGCGGTTGCCGAGTGCGCCTTGCTCGCCCTCGGCGCGGGTCGAGACGGGAACCATCGCCTTGAGTTCGAGACCGCGGACGTCGACGCCGCGGTGGATCAGGAACCTGCGCAGCGCGCCGGTGACGACGGCAAGCACGACGTCGTTGACCGTGCCGCCGAGCACGTTCTTGATCGACTTGAAGTCGTCGAGCGAAGCGCGGACGAACTCGACGCGACGGTGGGGGCCGATCGGCACATTCAGCGCGGTATGCGGCGCAGGGTTGAGTCCGGCCCATGCGAGCGCACCGAGCGCTTCGAGGACGTCGGTCGTCTGCTTCACGATACGCCGCGGCGTGCGCATCGTCCGACGGATGTTTCGCGCGATCTCGACGGGCTCGGTCGCGCGTTCGACGATCGCTTCCGTGAGGAGTTGCGCGGGCGTCGGCTCCGGTTCCGGTGCCCACGGCTGCTCTTCGATGTCCGGCGGCGTCGCGTCGAGGTCGAGGAGCACGGCAGTGATGTCGGCCCCGGAGATGCCGTCGACGAGGCAGTGGTGCGTCTTGCTGATCATGGCGAAACGGTTGCCCGCGAGCTTGTCGACGAGCCAGATCTCCCAGAGGGGTTTCGTCCGGTCGAGCTGTTGCGACATCAGGCGTCCGGCGAGGTTCTTGAGCTGCTCCTCGGTCCCCGGCTCGGGGAGCGCCGTGTGACGCAGGTGATACTCGAGGTTGAAGTGCGGATCGTCGACCCAGACCGGACGCCCCGCACCGAGAGGGACGAAGGAGAGCTTCTGACGGAACCGCGGGACGAGGTGGAGGCGTTTCCGTATGTGTTCGACCGCCTCCGCGTAGTCAACGGACCCCTCGAAGATCGTCACCGATGCGACGTGCATGTGCGTCACGTCGTCCTCGAGATGGAGGAACATCGCGTCCGCTGGTGTAAGGCGCTCTCTGGTCATGGTCGTCCCCTCTGGCCGGAGTACAAGGGTATCCCGGCCCGCAAGCCGGATATCCTCGGGGACGTGGCGGAAGGCAAGAAGGACGACGCCGATCTCGGCCTCCTGAAGAAAGCGGAGGCCGTTCTGGGAGAGATCGACCGCACGCAAGGACTGATCGACCGCCACGCCGACGTGCTCGCCGCGCTCCGCATCCGCATCGAGGGCGGCCCTCGGAAGTCGCTCGAGGAGCTCATGGAGGTCGCGGGTGACATCAGAGGGAAGTCGGCGGAGCTCGATGCGAAGTTGTCGGACGAAGCAACGAAGTCCAAGGGCGATCTCGGCGACCTGATGTCACAGGAGCCCAAGAAGAAGAAGTCGCTCGACGACCTTCTGGGCGGCTCATGAAGAAGGTCGCGTTCGTCGTGCTGGGGCTCATCGCGATCGGCGTGTTCGCGCCCGCGCTCGCGGTGACGAAAGGCGTCGCTCTCCAGGACAACAAGTACGTCCCCAACAGCATCACGATCACGGTCGGTTCCACGATCAAGTGGACGGACAATGGGAGCAACCCACACAGCGTGACGGCGAGGCCCGGTCAGACCGAGACCTTCGACTCGAGTCCGGGATGTTCTGCCGACACGACGAAGTGTTTGAAGCACGGCAACACGTTCCAATTCACTTTCTCGCACACCGGCACCTTCACCTATTACTGCCAGATCCACGGCGCACCGTCCGGCGCCTGCAGCATGTGCGGAACCGTCGTCGTCAAGGCGGCATCGACGCCGGCGCCGACAGCCGTGAAGACCTTGCCGCCGAAGACCGCGACGCCCGCGCCCCATCGCACGACGACGCCGACGACCGCTCCCGTTTCGCACACGACACCGAAGCCCGGAACGTCGGCGACACCGAAACCTTCGGCTTCGCCGACGGCGACACCCGTCGACACGCTCGGTGCGTTCGTGACGCCGATCGGCTCGCCGGCTTCGTCCGCGATCGCCTTCGGGTCGACATCGAAGGGCTCGAGTCGCGGTCCGCTTATCGGACTCGCGATCGGGACCGTTGCCGTCGCCATCGGCGCCGGCCTGCTCTTCTGGTTCAGGACGCGAGGTAGCGCGCCGTAACCTCAGGGTCGACCGCGTTGCTCCTGCAGATCTCCGCGTAGTACGACGCCGACGGTTTCGGTGTGCGTTCGAACGTCTCGCGGTCGACGGCGATCAGTCCGAACGTCATGCGGTAGCCGAAAGCCCACTCGAAGTTGTCCATCGGGCACCAGTACATGTAGCCGCGGATGTCGGCGCCCTCGTCCATGGCCTGCCGCACGGCGGCGAGGTGACGCGCGATGAATCGAACGCGCTGGTGGTCGTCGGCCGTGCCGATGCCGTTCTCGGTGACGTAGACGGGCAGCTCCGTCTTCTCGGCCGCAAGCTTCAGCACGGTGACGAAGCACTCTGGGACGACCTCGTACCCCATCTGCGTCGTCTCCGCCCCCGCTTCCGGCGCCGCCGTATTGCCGGGCTTCGTCACGTCGATGACCGTGCGTGTGTAGTAGTTCACGCCGACGAAGTCGGATGTCCCTTTCAAGTTGGCGATCGCCTCGTCCTCACCGAACCCCGTGAACACGCCCGTCCGTAGCGCTTCGTGGTAGACGCCGACCATCCGGTGGTGGATGCGGTCGCGAAGCTTCACGGACTCGTCGTTCGCTGCCTGGTAGTCGGCCGTCGCGAGGACGAGACCGATGGCCGCGTCCGGCTGGTGCTCTTTGAAGACCTCGACGGCTGCCGCGTGTGACGCGATGAAGTTCCGCGTGACGGGTCCGAACAGGTAGTTCTCGCCCGCACCCGGCGGGAAGGCCGTGCCTTGATAGCCGATCTGCGCGACGATCTGCGGCTCGTTGATCGTGCAGACGAACGGGACCTCGAGACGCTTCGCGACGACCTCGGCATAGCGACGGAATCGATCGACTGACGATGCCGCGGCCCAGCCGCCCTCGGCCGCGAACCAGCGTGGCGACGAGAAGTGGTGAAGGGTCATGAAGGGCGTGAGGTTGTGGCGGTGCAGGCTCTCGATCACACGCGCGTAGTGATCGAGCGCGGCGTTCGAGAACTCACCGGGCTCCGGCTCGATGCGGGCCCACTCGATCCCGAAGCGGTGCGCGTTGTGTCCGAGCGACGCGAGTAGCTCGAAATCGGCGTCGTAGCGGTGGTAGTGGTCGATGCAATCGCCGGACACCTCGGCACACGGCGTATCCGGACGGTGCTCCCATTCCCACCAGTCGTTGTTCCAGTTACCGCCCTCGGTCTGGTGCGCGCAGGCGGCTCCGCCCCACGCGAAACCGTCCGGGAATGTGAAACGCTCCGTCGGCAGACTCAAGACGCGTAGTTCGTCGCGATCTTCTGCCACGGACGCGCACGCTCGAACGCACGCGCGAGCTGTAAGACGACGTGGTCCTCGTGTCGCCGCCCGACGATCTGCAACGCGACCGGGAGTCCATCCGCGTCGAAGCCGACCGGGACGCTGCACGCGGGGTGTCCGGAGACATTGAAGGGATAGGTGTAGATCGAATGCATCGGCTTGATCGGCTTGCCGTCGATCTCCGTCGGCATCGGACCTTCCGCCCGGAACGCCGTCGTGCCCGTCACCGGTGTGAGGATGACGTCGACGTCTTCGAAGACGTCCGCGAGGATCACGTTGTTCTGCTGACGCCGTTCCATGGCGCGCGCGACCTGTTCGACGGTGAAGCGGTCCTGGCTGTGCACGCCGGCGCGGATGACGGGCGTGAAGTCCTGCTCGCGCTCCGGCCAGAAGTCCTTCACTTCGAGCCACGTGCCCGGCATGTTGAACAGGCCCCACGCCGCCGACATGTCCTTCAACACGACCGGACGATCCATGAGGTCGACCGACGCAGCGCGGACGAGATCGTTCGCAGCGGTGTGCGCCATCTCGAGGATGTCCGCGCGGCACGCGTGATAGCCGAGATCGTCCGACCACGTCGCTCGCACGCGCGGTGTTTCGTCCAGCACGGCTTCGTAGCTGAAACCCGGGTGCGGGAGCGAGAGTGCGTCGCGCTCGTGCGACCCGACGACGCAGTCCCAGTAGCGCGCGGTGTCGCGGAGCGAGCGCGCCATGCACCCGTACGCGGTCGTGAGCGAGGCATCGACGCCACCCTTGGGGATCCGTCCGAACGTGCCTTTCATCCCGGCGAGACCCGAATAGGACGCGGGGATGCGGATCGAACCACCGCCGTCCGAGCCGCTCGCGATGGGAAGGACCGCTGCGGCGACGGCCGCCGCGGAGCCGCCGGACGAACCACCGGGCGTCCGCTCGAGGTTCCATGGGTTCCGCGTCGTCCCGTGGAGATGGGTGCGCGTCGACGCTTCGGCGCCGAACTCCGGTGCCGCCGTCTTGCCGACGATCACGGCGCCGGCCTTCCGCAGACGCGCGGTCTGGATACCGTCTGCCGTGGGGACGTTGTCCTTATACGGGATGGACCCGTTCGTCGTCGGCATGCCGGCGACGTCTTCCAGGTCCTTGATGCCGAGCGGGACGCCGGCTAACGCACCTGGATCTTCGCCTTTCGCGATCCGGGCGTCGATGTCGGACGCGGCCGCGCGTGCTCCGTCCAGATCTAGATGGACGATCGCGTTCAGCTCGGCGTTGTAGGACTCGATGCGCTCGGCGAAGGTTTCGAGGACCTCCTTCGCCGAAACGTCACCCGCGCGGACGCGGTCCGCGATCTCGTACGTATCGAGTTCCCAGATCTGGCCGGCCATGTGCCAGCGAGCCTAATGACTATGCTCCGCCGGAGAGAAATCCGGAGGACTCGCGTTGTCGCGAACCGTGACGTTGCTCGCCGTGCTGCTCCTCCTGCTCGCTGCGTGTTCGTCGAACGAGGATTCGCTCGTCTCGGGGCCGTCCGGGCCGGTGGTGACGCCGGCACCGACGGTCGCGGGCGTCGCGACGTTCGTCGCCCCGAACTTCACGTTCGTGCTGACGGAAAACGATCATGGGACGAAGTATTTCTTCGACCCGCACACGATCGATGCGCCGCGAGGTTCGAAGGCGACGATCGAGATCCGAAATGCGGGAACCGTCGAACACAACCTCACGATCCCGTCGCTCCACTACGACCAAGACCTAGCTCCCGGGAAGTCCGTCACGCCAACGATCATCCTCGGGTCGCCGTCGTCGGTGATCGGGTTCTACTGCAAGTACCACAAAGCACTCGGGATGAGCGGTGCCTTCAACCTGACGTAGACGACCAAGCGAAGTCGTCGTGCGGCAACGGCTCCGGCCGGACGAACTCCTTCGGCACGTACATGCGCCGTTCGAGGAACAGACACCCGAGGACGAGCACCGCGACGATGCCCGCGATCTCGGGGAGACCGAACGGATCGGTGCTCGTCGACTGCGACGTGTCGAGCGTTGTCGGAGCGAGCAGGTCCGTAGCCGGTTGCTCCACCACCACCTTGGGTTTCGCCGACGGTTTCGGAGACGGTGCCGTCGTCGCGGTTGGTGCGTTGTAGACGGGTGTGTAGTGATGCGTCGTCGATGAGCTGACGGGCGCCGACGTCTGCTTCGGGACCGACACGCCCTCCGGCATCTGGGGCTTCACGTTCGTCGGGTTGCTCGGGTTCGTCACGTCCTGCGTCTGCGGACCCTTGCTGGTCGTGCCGCCGCCCGGCGGCGTGGTGTCGACCTCGGCGACGAAGGTCGCCCAATACGTCGAGCCGTCCCAGTAGACGCCGACCGCGCCGACGTTCTTCCCCGTGTTGTTCATGCACGCGTTGTGCGGCGGCGAGTTCTTCCAGTTGTTGTAGATCGCCGTAGCCGGATCGCCCTGGGCCGGTGTCACGTACGTTGCGTTCTCGCACCACCCGTAGAGGTTGAAGCCGTCATCGGGGGCCCCGTTGGCCTCCGCAGGATCGGGAGGCGCGTTGTCGACGCGCTCCTGGGCGTTGTCGTGGTTCAGGTTCCCCGTCTGCGACATGTATTGCGAGTGTCCTTCGGCGTCGGACAGCAGGCCGTGGTGAAGGATGAGCCCTGTGCCTCGTCCGGCGTTGATCATCGCGAAGACCTGGGATTCGACGTCGTCGGCGGAGGCGGCTTTCGCCGGTAGGAGCAGTCCGGCGATGACGAGGAGCAATGGTGCTACGCGGCGGAGCGCCATGCGTCCCCAGGATTGGCCACCACGGCGGCGATGTCACGGAACTTGGCAAACTGTGCGGGACAGGACCACGCCGAGCGGAGCGGAGGCGAAATGAAACTCGGGATGCAGATCGGCTACTCGGGCGCCGGTGTGTCCGACACCGTCGACGCCGCCAAGCTCGCGGACGAGCTGGGCTTCCACTCAATCTGGACGGCCGAGGCGTACGGATCCGACGCGATCTCGCCGCTGGTGTGGATGGGTGCGCACACGAGCAACGTGAAGCTCGCTACCGGGATCATGCAGATGCCGGCGCGCACGCCGGCGATGACGGCGATGACGGCCGCGACGATCGACGCGCTGTCCGGCGGACGATTCATCTGCGGACTCGGTCTGTCCGGCCCCCAAGTGGTCGAAGGCTGGCACGGCGTCCTCTACGGCAAGCCGCTCGTGAAGACGCGCGAGTACGTCGAGATCCTGCGCGCGATCTGGAAGCGCGAGAAGCCGCTCGAGTTCGAGGGCGAGCACTACCAGATCCCATATGCCGGGCCGAGCGCGACCGGACTCGGCAAGCCGCTCAAGTCGATCCTGCACCCACGTCCGGACATCCCGATCGTCATCGCGGCGATCGGACCGAAGAACATCGCGCTCTCCGGCGAGATCGCGGACGGCTTCATCCCCGCGTTCTTCAACCCGTACCGCTCGGATGTGTTCACGGAGCCGCTCGCGCAGGGATTCAAGCGTCGCGCGAGCGATCTTCGTCCATCGTCGGAGTTCGACGTGTTCGCGAGCGCGGCCGTCATCGAGACGGACGACATCCAGCAGGCGCTCGGTTTCGTGAAGCCCGGGCTCGCGCTGTACATCGGTGGCATGGGCGCGCGCGGACGGAACTTCTACAACGACCTCGCGTGCCGTTACGGCTTCGAGGCCGCGGCGAAGGAGATCCAGGACCTGTACCTCGACGGCAAGAAGGCCGAAGCGATCGCCGCGGTGCCGGACGAACTCGCGGACGCCGTGTCGCTTGTCGGTCCGAAGGAGCGCATCAAGGATCGTCTCGAAGCGTGGAAAGAGTCGCCGTGCACCGTCCTGCTGCTCGGTGGTGGACGTCGTCAGACCTTCGAGATGATGGCGGAGCTGACCGCGTAAGAAGCAGGTGCTTCGCCCAGCGGATGTGCTTCGTTTCCGGTTGCGGGCGACGTATCTCGATGATCGTCTCCCATCCGTCCAACTCTCGCGGGCTGCGTACGGGGGATTGCAGGACACCGCGCCTCGCGCGGCGCAGGTCTCGCTCCATGCGCGCGTCGAAGACGCCACGCCGTCGGCTTGGGAGGACGCCGCGCTCGTCCAGATCTGGTTCCGCGGCGCCGACTACGTCGTGCCGCGTGCCGACCTCGGCGTCTTCACGCTTGGATGCCTTCCGCGCGACCCCGATCAGCGCGCCTCATTAGAAGCCGTCGGCGACGACGTCGTACGTGCGCTCGACGGACGGACGATGTTGGCGCGCGACCTGTACGCGGAAGTTCCGCAACACGAGCGCGGGATGGGTGTCCGCTTCGCTGCGCCGACGGGTCGTTACGTGATCCGCTGGGACGCGAGCAAGATCTGGATCATGCCCGTCGATCGTCCCGATGTCGACATCGAAGCGTCGCGTCTCGAGCTCGCGCGCCGGTTCGTCCGGTGGTTCGGCCCGTGCACCGCGGAGCGCTTCGCATGGTGGGCCGGCATCAGCCCGGACGATGCGAACGAGACGTGGCAGAAGATCGCGAGCGAGCTGATCGGGGTGAACGCCGCGACCGAAGAGCGTTTCGTCTTGGCAACCGACGAGCAGCGGCTACGCGACCGTTCGCCGATCAGCGGCGTGCGACTCGTCCCGCCCGACGATCCCGTCCTGAAGCTCGACCGAGCGTTGATCACCGAGGGCTTCGCGCTTCGAGCGCTCCTCTTCCCAGCGCGCTCACCGGGGTACATCCCGGGAGGCCTCTTCGTCGACGGAGAGCTCGTCGGCGTGTGGCAGCGTCAGCAGCGCCGCGTCACGGTCCACGTCCCGCCCGACGTCGACGAAGAGCGCATCGAAGCCGAAGCACTGAGTCTTCCGATCCCTGGGCGCTCGGCCCCCCGGGTGTCGTTCCGCTTGGAGTCAGTCGGACCGTGATGGTCAACGGGGGATAGAAGCAACACGGTTCGAGTCCTGGCCCAGCTGCCGCTCACGCACAGCTCTGAGCCTGCGAACATCGTGA
>Ga0307469_10000132_pt1 | contig 29111 bp, 21 predicted proteins | sample atmos_gasesAM2C__FD_203084 | JGI IMG/M metagenome (GOLD analysis project Ga0307469, IMG submission 203084) | Hardwood forest soil microbial communities from Morgan-Monroe State Forest, Indiana, United States - atmos_gasesAM2C_515 | ecosystem: Environmental > Terrestrial > Soil > Temperate... | reverse complement strand
ACGGCCGGGCGTGGTACGCGAGCAATTTGGCTGGGCCACGATCTTACTTCCGCCAACACAAAACTGATCATTGCCGAGTCCCATCGGCTTGGGCTGACTACTTACGGCGAGTTCATCTCTACCTCTTACGCGGACGGCCTGAAGGACGGCATTGATGTTCTGCTACACATGACCCGGTATGAACTGGGACTGATTCCTGCTCGACTGGTGAAGTCGCTAGTGAAAGATCCCGAGGGCGCGGCGCAGGAACAGGTCTATGCGTACCTGCAGCGGTTGGATCCTGCCGACCGGAGCATCACCGCGTACGGGAACCAGATCAAGGCTTCCCACGCCGCGTTGATGCCGACTCTCAGCCTGAAATATCTTCTATTGCCCGATCACCGGAACCTCTGGAAAGAGCCGGCCGCTTCCATTCTTGACCCGAAAGATCTTCATCAGCCTCCCGATCCGGTTACCGGGGAAGCGAAGTTTTCTTCGGAACAGGAACGCAGCCGAAGGATCGCGGACGCGGCACATTTCCTGGCAATCAATCGCACTCTGCAAGGCGCGCACCCGCTTTACCTGGCGGCCAGCGGGGCGAGCGCGCTGGGCACCATGCCTGGCATCTCTATGCACACAGAACTCGAATTGCTGGTTCGCCTGGGGCTTACCCCGCGGGAAGCCCTGGCAGCGGCTACGAGCAATTACTCCGAACATTTCGGATGGCATGAGCTCGGTTTGGTGGAAGCCGGAAGACGGGCCGACTTACTGATTGTTGCCGCCGACCCAACGGTAGACATTTCCAATACGCGCAAGATTCACTTTGTCATTCTGGATGGCGTCGTTCTTGACCGTGCTGCGCTGCTCAACGCAGGCCGATGAGGCAAAAATATTCGCACTTCGATCTCATGCGGGGCTGTCAGTTGACTGCTGCCGGTCGTTACCCTTCCTTGGACGTCGAGGCGGGAACGATCACTCGCAGCGCGCTTCTCTCCACTCCGATCTCGGCCGGCGTGCTGCAGACGTATTCGCCGTCGGCGTAGACATCGAGGGGATGTTCCGTTTCCACCCGCACCTGGGCGGCGGGGAAGTAGTCGACTTCGTTGATTCCGAGATGCCGGCCGAGATACACAGAGGGAAAAACGGAAAGCAGCTTGAGCTTGGAGATCTCGCGGATTACGCAGATGTCGAGCAGGCCGTCGTCCATTTTGGCCTTGGGGGCGACTTTCATGCCTCCGCCGTAGACGGGAGTATTGGCGAACACTGCAGCTATCACGGGCTCTTGCGTGTGCAGGCAGAACTCGGCGGGTTCGCCGTGCGCGACGCTCAACTTCAAGCCGAATGGCTGGAAGCCAAGCAGCGCTGCGGGCAGGCTGAGGGCGTATCCTCCATGCGCGCGCAACCAACGCGGCAGGGAATTTGCGCGGCGGGCAATTTCGCCGTCGAGGCCCACTCCGGCGGCACAGGAAAAGTAAACGGGGGTGCCCTTATCGGATTGCCGGTGGAGCGGCGGGCGTCCCCGCTCGCCGGATGCGGCGACAGCAACCGAATCTTCCACCCTTGCGCGATCGATCGGAGTGATCAATCCAAGGTCCACAACGCGGATGTTTGCGGAGCCTGCCATGAACTTGAACCAGGCCGCCAACGAATCACGCACAGCGAACAACCTCAGCGCCCGCGCAAAATCATTTCCACTGCCTGCGGGCACGATGAGCACCGGAAGATCCAGCTTGACCAGGGCGGCGAGATGGCGGTGCACGGTGCCGTCTCCGCCGAAGACGAGAATCGCGTCGAGTCCGTCGCTTTGCGCAGGAAGTCCGACCACCCACTCGGTGTGCGCGTTGTGTTGGAACGGTTTCAGATCCCGCGTCGATGAACCCAGTCCGAGGATGGCGGCAGCCCGCATTTTCGGTGCAGAGCCTAACACAAAAGATCCACCACAGAGGCACAGAGGACACGGAGGAAAGCTTGGAATCGGGGACGTTGAGGTCCGCGATTCGTTTCAGGCCGCAAATTGGGATTGCGTGTGAGCTGATAGCTGGCTGATGAGTGACAGCTGATCGTTATAATCAATCCGCATGCCCAACTTCGCCCCGGTTGACGAGCAACTTGCCTACATCAAGAAAGGCTCGGCGGAAATCATCCGCGAGTCGGATTTGCGCGCCAAACTTGAAAAATCCCGCACCAGCGGCAAGCCGCTGCGCGTGAAGCTGGGGATGGATCCGACTGCGCCTGACCTGCACCTCGGCCACACGGTCGTGTTGCGAAAACTCAAGCACTTTCAGGACCTGGGACACACCGTCATCTTTCTGATTGGTGATTTCACCGGCATGATCGGCGACCCGACGGGGCGCTCGGCCACGCGGCCTCCGCTGACGCGCGCGCAGATTGATCAGAACGCCGAAACCTACAAGGTGCAGGTGTTCAAGATTCTCGATCCGGTGAAGACGGTGGTCGACTTCAACAGCCGCTGGTTCTCGAAATTCAGCGCCGAAGATTTTATCCGTCTCACCGCGAAGTACACCGTGTCGCAAATGCTGGAGCGCGAGGACTTCCACAAGCGCTTTCAGGAAGAAAAGCCGATTGCGATGCACGAGTTGATTTATCCGCTGGCGCAGGGGTATGACTCGGTTGCACTGGAAGCCGACGTGGAACTGGGCGGGACCGATCAGAAATTCAACCTGCTGGTCGGCCGCGAGCTGCAGCGGGCCTACGGGCAGGAATCGCAAGTCGTTTTGACGACGCCGATCCTCGAAGGCGTCAATGGTGTCCAGAAAATGTCGAAGTCTCTAGACAACGCGATCGGCATTCACGAGCCTCCATTCGAGATGTACGCCAAGATCATGCGTATCTCCGATGATCTGATGTGGTCCTACTACGAACTTTTAACCGACGTGCAGCTACCCGAGATCGAAACCATGAAGGGTGCTGTTGCGTCCGGAGCGGAGCACCCGATGGCGTTGAAAAAGGACCTAGCGCGACGGATTATCACGGACTTTCACTCCGCCGCTGCGGCCACCCGGGCAAGTGAGGACTGGATTCACAAGGATGAGGCACCTGACGAAGGTCCACATGACGTTTCCGTGGAAGCCACGCCCGATGGCAGGGTTCGATTGGACAAGCTCGTATGGCGGGAAGGATTGGCCGACTCTGCAAGCGATGCGGTACGCAAGATAAAACAGGGAGGAGTGAAGGTCAACGGCGCCGTGATGACGGAACCCGCTGCTCGTCTGAACTTCGACGAAATAATTACGCTGCAAGTTGGAAAGCAACGACCCCGTAAGCTCCGCCCTCGGCTAGTTACCGGCATCCAGTAGCCCAGGAAGACCCCACAGTTTTGGGGCAATCCCAGGCATGATGCAGGTGCCTGTGTCCCGCGTCGGAGCACGCAAAGCGACGTCAGCCACTAGCCCCGCGCATATGAGTGCGAACATGACTAAAAAATCCCGGAAAAATCCGACGTGCAATTTGTGAAGCGTGACGCGCTCGGGTGAGTGTCGTCCTGCGGGACTCTGGGCTGGCACGAAAGCTTCCCCGGACTTACGTCCGGGGCTAATCTCTGGCGTCGCTTCGCGACTCAACGCGGCCGACCGCGATCCACAATCAGCCGCCTGCCCACAATCTCGTACTTTCCTTCCAGCACGAGTCGGATCGCCTCCGAGTAGGCGAGGTGTTCCTGCTCGAGAATGCGCGCGGCCAGGGTGTGTTCGTCGTCGGTGTCGAGTACCGGGACGGCCTTCTGCAGGATGATGGCTCCGTGGTCGAGTTCTTCGTCGACGAAGTGGACTGTGCATCCGGAGACCTTCACACCATAGGCGAAGGCTTGTTCCTGGGCTTCGAGGCCGGGGAATGCGGGCAGCAGGCTGGGGTGGATGTTCAGGATGCGCCGGGGGAATTGCTGCACGAACCAGGGGGACAGCAGGCGCATGTATCCAGCGAGGCAGATGAGGTCGACCTTGTGTTCCTTCAGCGCGACGACCACGGCGCGATCGTGTTCTTCGCGGGGCATGCCCTTGGAAGGGATCGCCAGCGCAGACAATTTCAGGCGTCTGGCTGTCGTCAGTCCGCCGGCATCCGGTTTGTTCGAGATCACAACAGCGATGCGTGCCTCGGGAATTTTTCCGGCGGCAAGGTTGTTGGCGATGGCTTCGAAGTTCGAACCGCGTCCGGAGAGGAGGATGCCGAGGTTGTGCATGAATGTTGCCCACTGCGCCGCTCATCCATTATTCATCAGGAGACGGAAATCCACCACGAAGGCACGGAGCAAAATCCCCGGCCAAGCGGAGCTTGGACGGGGCACCCTTATTTCTGAAAATTGGGTTTCGCCGGCAGCGGTGGTCTCCTACACGGCGGGCGAGCAGGAGTGCCCGCCCCACACTCGCTAGGAGTACATTACTTTTCTCTCGCCCTTCACGATCCGGCCCACGTTGTAGTACTTCTCTCCGGCGCGTTCGAGCAGGGTTTGGGCTTTTTTGAACTTCTTTGGATTGATGACTAGCAACATGCCCAGGCCCATGTTGAAGGTGCGCAGCATTTCGTCCTGGGGGACGTTGCCCAGAACCTGCAGGTGCTCGAAGATCGGCAAGCCGGGCCAGCTGCCTAACTCGATTACGGCCGACATCCCGCGCGGCAGGACGCGGGGGAGATTTTCGGTGATGCCACCGCCGGTGATGTGGGCCATGGCGGAAATGACATCCGCGTCAATCATCTTTTTCAGCGCCGGCCAGTAGCTCTTGTGGGAGCGCATCAACTCGTTGCCGACCTTGTTCTTGATTTCGTTGACGTAGGTTTCCGGGGAATACTTGGCGACTTCGAACAGGAGCTTGCGGGCCAGCGAGTAGCCATTGGTGTGCAGGCCGTTGGAGGGCAGGCCAAGAACAATATCGCCAATCTCGACAGTCTTGCCGGTGACGATCTTGTCCTTTTCGACCACGCCCAGGATGAAGCCCGCCAGGTCGTACTCGCCTTCCGGATAGAAGCCGGGCATTTCAGCGGTCTCGCCGCCGATGAGGGCGCAGCCGTTGTGCTTGCAGGCTTCGGCGATTCCTTCGACCACTTTTTCGGCGACGACCGGTTCGAGGGTGCCGGTGGCGAGGTAGTCCATGAAGAAAAGAGGAGCGGCGCCCTGCACCACAATGTCGTTGACGCAATGGTTGACCAGGTCGGCACCGACAGTGTGGTGCACCTTCATCTCGAAGGCAACTTTCAATTTGGTGCCGACGCCATCGACGCTGGAGACCAGCACGGGATCGACGTAGGTCTTGGCGATCGAGAACAGGCCGCCATAGCCGCCGATCTCGCTCAAGACACCCTTGGTGAAGGTTTTGTGTGCCAGATATTTAATGCGCTGCTTGGTGCGGTTGGCGCGATCGATGTTCACGCCAGCGTCGGCGTAGGTCACACTGGCGGTCTTTGAGGGGTCCTGAGCCAAGCAAATCTGTCCGTCGTATGAAAAAGTGCGGGGAGCTACCGACCAGAATACCGCTCGGAAGCAATCGATAAAACGCGGGCCATTGTAGCACGCCGGACATCGCTATCCAGCGCAGACAGCGAAGCAGGCACACTAAACCGCGGGCATGCGCGCGCGTTGCCCACAGCCGTCGTACGGCGAGAACTTAGTGGGAGACGAAGTCGCTGAAGTAGTACGCGAGTATGCCGAACAGCGCCAGCCCGGAGATCCCATAAGCGGTCAGGACCCAGAAGTTGCGTCCTTCATGGGCATGAACTTTGACGCTGGTGGATGGTGAGACAGCGGAAGACATACTTTCGGGGGCCCGAGATTCCATGCCAACCCTCCTTACACTGCGGCGCGATCAAGATGTGGACCGCACTCGCATTACCCCACACTGCCACGTGGCAGGTTGATATTAGGGCCGATTTTACTACGGTTTACTTGGCGAAGATGTCAATTTTTTGTAGGGAACCGAACGCAGCGACGGCAAAGTATTGCGATCTTTGTGGCGGCGATCGCCCTTTTTCTGCAAAAGGCAAGCCCCGGCCTGTTGGACCGGGGCACCAAAACGCGGTCAAGAGAAGCTACTTCTTGTCGTCCTTCATCTTGTCATCTTTCATCTTGTCATCAGCCTTCTTGTCCTTCTTGTCCTTCTTAGCCTTCTTCTCTTTCTTCTCTTCCTTCTTGGTGTCGTCCTTCTTCGTCGTGTCCTGCGCGAAGGTGGAAGTCGTCAGAGAGAGGGCAACCGCAACCGCGAACAGTAGCGTGAGCAGCTTCTTCATTCCTAAATTCTCCTTGCACTTAGTCAGTTGTACCTGCCGAACACACACTCCCACGGGGTTCGCTGGTTCGAGTAGTGTGCCGGGGTCCGGGAGATTTTAGCCGAGCGGCGGGCAGAAGCAAGTGGAAAATAGACTCCTCATCCATAGTGAGGTAACCGTGACGCAGGCGCATTTACTCCAGGTGGGTTGAGTCACAGACCAGTTTTGGTGGAGGCGGTACACTTTCGCAGCATGAATGCCCTCAAGAATCCCGGAAGAGTTAACAAGGTCAGCAAGGCGAGCAAGACGATGAGTGCCCAAGACCGGGTGCATGATGTGCTGCGTTCCGAAGCGCACCCCCTGGATGCGATCTTTGCGCCGCACAGCGTGGCCGTGATTGGCGCGACCGATCGGCCAGGCAGTGTCGGGCGCGCCGTCCTGTGGAGCCTGGTGAGCAGTCCTTTCGGCGGTACGGTGTATCCGGTGAGTGACAAGCGCGCCAGCGTCCTGGGAATCAAGGCGTACAAGAGCGTGCGAGACTTGCCGGAAACTGCCGACCTGGCCGTCGTCGTCACCCCCGCAAGGAGTGTGCCCGACATTGTTGGCGAGTGCGTCGATGCCGGGGTGCGCGGCGCAATTGTCATCTCCGCTGGATTCAAGGAGCACGGCGAACAGGGCAAGCAGTTGGAAAAGCGAATCCTGGAACGCATCCAGGGAACCGGCCTGCGCCTGATTGGACCGAACTGCCTGGGCGTCATGAATCCGATCAGTGGATTGAATGCCACCTTTGCTTCGACCGTGGCCCGTCCAGGAAATGTCGGGTTTATCAGCCAGAGCGGCGCCCTGTGCACGGCGATTCTCGACTGGGCGCGCAAGGAGATGGTGGGCTTCAGTTCGTTCGTTTCGGTCGGTTCGATGCTCGACGTGGACTGGGGCGACTTGATCGACTACCTGGGAAATGATCCGCGCACGCAGAGCATCATCATGTACATGGAGTCGGTTGGCGATGCCCGTTCGTTCCTGTCGGCCGCGCGGGAAGTATCGCTGAACAAGCCGATCATCGTGATCAAGGCCGGCCGCACGGACGCGGCCGCGCAAGCGGCGGCGTCGCATACGGGATCGATGACCGGCAGCGACGAGGTGCTGGACGCGGCCTTTCGCCGCTGCGGCGTGCTGCGCGTGCAGACCATCGCCGACCTCTTCTACATGGCTGAAGTGCTGGCCAAGCAGCCACGACCCCAAGGTCCGCGACTCGCCATTGTCACCAATGCGGGCGGCCCGGGCGTGCTTGCCGCGGACGGCTTGCTTTCCAACGGAGGGCAACTCGCGCAGCTCTCGAGCGCGTCGATGATGGCCCTTAACGAACTGCTGCCGCCGCACTGGAGCCACAACAATCCTATCGACGTGCTGGGGGATGCGCTGCCTGAAAGGTATGCCAAGGTCATCGAGATAGCGGCTCACGATCCCAACATTGACGGCCTGCTCGCGATCACCTGCCTGCAAGGCATGGCTGGTCCAACCGCCACCGCCGAGCATTTGAAGCCTTACGCACGCTCCACGGGAAAGCCTGTGCTGGCGAGTTGGATGGGCGGGTCGGACGTGGCGGCGGGAGTGGACGTGCTGAACCAGGCGGGCATTCCGACTTTTCAATTCCCGGATACGGCGGCGCGCGTGTTTTGCTACATGTGGCGCTACACGTATGCGCTGCGCGGGTTGTACGAGACGCCCATCCTGCGGGGTGACTCGGACGAGGGCCTGGACCGAACTCGTGCCGGCGAGATCCTTGCCAGCGTGCAAAATGCAGGGCGCACGCTGCTGACGGAAGTTGAGTCGAAGCGACTACTGGCGGCATACGGACTTCCCACGGTGCAGACCGAAGTCGCGACCACCCTGGACGAGGCCGTCGCGAAGGCGGCTGCGATCGGCTATCCGGTTGTGCTCAAGCTGCTCTCGCAAACCATCACCCACAAGACGGATGTGGGCGGGGTTCAACTTAACCTTCTTGACGTGGACGCGGTCCGCAAGGCCTATCGCACCATCGAGTCCTCGGTGCGCGAGAAGGTCGGAGCCGGGAACTTCCTCGGCGTGACCGTACAATCCATGTTGAAGCTCGAAGGCTACGAGTTGATCGTGGGCAGCAGCATCGACTCGCAGTTTGGGCCGGTGTTGCTGTTTGGCACGGGCGGACAGTTAGTGGAAGTCTTCAAAGATCGCTCGCTGGCCCTGCCGCCGCTGAACACAACCCTGGCGCGCCGCATGATGGAGCAGACGCGCGTCTTTGCTGCGCTGGAAGGCGTGCGCGGCCGCCAGGCCGTCGATCTCGCCGCGCTCGAGGAATTCATGGTCCGCTTCAGCCACCTGGTGGTTGAGCAGCCCCGAATTCGAGAGATCGATGTCAACCCGGTGCTGGCTTCGCCCGAGCGCATTGTGGCACTGGATGCGCGCGTTGTGTTGCACGATGCAGGCATTCCGGATGATCAATTGCCGCGGCCTGCGATTCGCCCTTATCCCGTGCAGTATGTCCAGCCCTGGACGATGAAGGACGGTGCGGGCGTCACCATTCGTCCGATCCGTCCGGAAGATGAGCCACTATTGATTCGTCTGCACCAGGCGCTATCGGAGCGCACGGTTTACCTGCGCTACTTTCAGCCGCTGAAACTCAGCCAGCGCACCGCGCACGAGCGGCTCACGCGCATTTGCTTCATCGACTATGATCGCGAAATGGTGCTGGTCGTGGAAAAGAAGAAAGCGACCCGCCACCCGGAAGCGATCGCCATCGGGCGTCTCAGCAAGCTTCGCGGCAGTGACAACGAAGCCGAACTCGCCGTGCTGGTCGACGACCGCTACCAGGGCCGGGGACTCGGCACGGAACTCTACCGTCGGCTGATCGCCGTGGCGCGTGGGGAGAAAGTGAAGCGCCTGGTATGCACGATCCTGGCCGAGAACCGCGAGATGCGGGCGATCTGCAAGGGCTTGGGATTTCGTATGGAGAGCGATCTGGAGGACGGTACGGTAAGGGCCGAGTTGGAGGTGTAACTCCGGCAAGCTTTCGACCTGCAGGTCCTGCGCTTTGCATTTTCAACGCTCCAGGTTGTCGCCCAACTTCACGGTACATTCGCAGTGGCCGCGCTCGACATTGGCGCAAGCCAGGTTTGCCCACTTCAAAAAAGACAATTCACTAAGGAGACGATGCCCTTCAGCGAAGGGAGTTGCCTCGTCCTCGAACAACCTCAAGGTACGCTTCCGAACACGCGCGGTTTTAAGACTCGTGAGTCGAGTGGTTTGGAAACCTTTCGTATCTGCTGCGCAGGCGCTCATCGCGTCAGCATGAGGGTATGAAAACCTGGTTACCCTCCCTCGTTCTAGTTGTGTTCGCATCTTCGCTTCTACACGCTGTATCGATTGTTACGACGAGTCTGCCAAACGCCACCGTCGGCTCCCCTTACGCCGCAGTTATCCGCTCTGGCGGCGGATGCGCGCCCCTTACCTGGACGATTGTTTCCGGAAAGCTTCCGGTCGGAGTAAGAATGGTGGCGTCCAAAACGGCCAGCCTGAATCTCACTGGGACGCCCACCGCAGCCTCCACCTACTCGTTCACCGTATCGGTCACCGGTTGCGCGGGGGGCGTGGCAAAGAAATCCTACGTGGTGAAAACCCAAGCGAATGCTGTCCATGTCGTAGATCTGGTATGGAAGGCGTCGACTACCAGCACGATCACGGGCTACAACGTCTACCGTGGTCCCGACGGCATCACGTGGACCAAGATCAACCCGAGCCTGGTCGCGTCGACTCTCTACGACGATTCCACGGTCGCCAATACGACCACCTACTTCTATGCGGTTACCGCCGTGGATGTCAGCGGGAACGAGAGCAAAAAGACACCCGGGGTGAAGGCAGTCGTTCCGTAAGAACTCTCTCCTGTACGGCTTGTGAGTCCTGTCTCTGAAGGCGGGCGCTGTAATGCGCACCGCCTTTGATACTCTGTTACCGGCGGCACCCCCCTCCCTCTTGCGCCCACCCCCCGTATACGGTACAAACGCCGAAGGACCGAATCTATGCGCCGTTTAGCAGTTCTCGTCTTTCTGTTATCCAGCTTTTTACTCAGCCTGTCTGCCCAACAAACGGAGACTAAGCCTTCCGGCACAGCGGCCCCGCAAACCCCGGAACAGCAAAAAGCTCCCAAGCCGGCGGAAACCCCGAATCCACCGGATGCCCCGAAAGCTGCACAAGCGGCGGGTGTTGAGGGACAGGACAAGAAAGATTATTCCCAGGAAGGTTTTGTCATCGAGCAAGTGAAGACCCTATATCGCTTCGAGAGCGATGGCACGGGCCGCAAGGAAAGCATCGCGCGGGTCCGGGTACAGAGCGAAGCGGGCGTCGAGCAATGGGGCCAGGTCGTGATGGGCTACAGTTCGGCTAATGAGCGCGTGGAGATTCCTTACGTTCGGGTGCGGAAAAAGGACGGCACCGTTGTGACCGCGCCCGCCGATTCCGTGCAAGACCTCAGTGCACCAGTAGCCCGCGAAGCCCCGGTCTATACCGATTATCGGCAGAAGCACATTACCGTTCCCGGGCTGCGTCCGGGAGAAGTGCTGGAGTATGACCTGGCAACGGTGATCCACACGCCGCTGGCTCCGAACCAGTTCTGGACCGAGTACGACTTCGACAAGAGCAACATCGTGCTCGACGAGCAGCTTGAGGTGAACATCCCCAAAGATCGGACTATCAAGCTGAAAACCAAGCCCGGCTTCGAGCCCAAAATTACCGAAGAGAACGGGCGGCGCATCTATCGATGGACCACTTCGCACCTTGAGCGTGAGGACGACGACAAGAACAAGGACAAGGACAAAAAGAAAAAGAAGAAGAAAAAGGCGGAGGACGACGTTCCGGCAGTGCAGTTGACTACGTTCGCAAGCTGGGAAGAAGTGGGCAAGTGGTACGCCGAACTGGATCACGACCGGCGCCAGCCCACGCCCGAAATCCACGCCAAAGCGGACGAGTTGACCAAGGGAGTGAACACGGATCTCGACAAAGTCGAAGCGTTGTACGACTACGTCGCCAAAAATTTCCGATACGTTAGCTTGTCGCTTGGGTTGGGTCGTTACCAGCCGCATGCGGCGTCGGACGTACTGCACAACCAGTACGGCGACTGCAAGGACAAGCACACGCTGTTGTCGTCGCTGCTCGAAGCGGAGGGTATGCACGCCTCGTCGGTGCTCATCAACTCCAGCCGGAAGCTCGATCCCGATGTGCCGTCGCCCTCGCAGTTCGATCACGTGATTACGCTTCTGCCCATGGGGAAGGAAGAGGTCTGGATGGATACGACCACCGAGGTCGCGCCCTTCCGCCTGCTGTCTTTCAACATCCGCAAGAAGCAGGGGCTGGTCATTCCGGTTTCTGGCGCAGCCCACCTTGAGGAGACGCCGGCCGATCCCCCGATGGCGAACACCCAGGTGCAGACCATCGACGGATCAATCAACGAACTGGGCAAGCTGAATGCAAAGGTGAGCTACGTGGTGCGCGGGGATACCGAACTTCTGATGCGCATCATCTTCCGGCGCGTACCGAGCGCGCAGTGGGAGCATCTGGTCGAAAACATCAACGCCATGGGTGGACTGGATGGCGAGATTACCAATCTTAAGGTAGATGATCCAGCGGCCACCAAGCAGGCTTTTCAGTTTTCTTATGACGTGGCTAAGGCCAACTTCCTCGACTGGTCAAAGAAGAAAGCCGATATCGATCTGCCTTTGTCGCAGTTCAGCCTGGCCGACGCGGATGAGGACGATACCGGAGCCGATGCCGAGACGATCAAGTTTGGCCCTCCCGGCCAGTTTACGTACCGCATCAAGCTGACGCTTCCGGCGAAGTACACGGCGCATACGCCACTTCCCTTTGCCATGAAGCGGGACTACGGAGAATATTCGGCCAGCTACAAGCTTGACGGCTCGGTGTTCACGGCCGAGCGCACTATGCAGATGCGCGAGAGGGAACTGCCCGCTGCCCGGGCCGGCGACTATCTTTCGTTTAGGCGCGCCGTGCTCTCGGATCTCGGCCAGCACCTGGCGGTTGAGAACACTTCAGCGGGCGCGGCGACTCCTCCGCCGGACATGAAGGCGGACGACTTGAATGAAAGCGCCCGCACCGCGATGCAGAGCGGAAATTTCCCGCTCGCCATCCAGTTGCTGAAGCGCGCGGTGGAGGTTGAGCCCAAGAACAAATACGCGTGGAACAATCTCGGCCTGTGCTACCTCTCGCTGCGGCAGGGCACGGAAGCGATCGGTGCGTTCCAGAAAGCGCTCGAGGTGAATCCGTACGACGAGTTTGCTTATAACAACCTGGGGCGTGCCTACTGGCAGGATCGCAAGTACGACGAGGCCGCCAACGCGTTCCACAGGCAACTCGAGAACAATCCGCTGGACAAGTTTGCGCACGCGAACCTGGGCGCCATGTACGCCGAGTGGCACAAATACGACCTGGCAGCTCCCGAGCTGGAGAAGGCTGCTTCACTTACTCCGGATGATGCCGGGTTGCAGGTCAGCCTGGGCGACGCGTACCTGAACCTTGGCCAGGACGATAAGGCCCTGGCCGCGTTCGATCGCGCCGTCGACATTTCCGCGTCGCCACTGGTGTGGAACAACATCGCGTATCAGTTGTCGCTGAAGAACACGCACCTCGATAAAGCCCAGCAGTACGCCGAATCGGCGGTGGCCTCGACCGCGGCGGGTCTGCGCAATCTTTCGCTCGACCAGCTCAACCAGCGTGATCTCGCTCTGGTTCCTTCGCTGATTGCGTATTGGGACACGCTCGGGTGGGTCTACTACGCGGAGGGCAATCTGGATAAAGCTGAGCGATATGTTTCGGCAGCGTGGAGTCTGGGGCATCATGGCGAGGTGGGCGACCATCTCGGCCAGATTTACCAGAAGCGCGGCGACAGGGAGAAAGCCATCCGTACTTACGCGCTGGCGATGAGCGGGCTGCGGCCAATTCCAGAGACGCGCGGCCGCCTGGGTGGCCTGCTGGGCGGCGATGACAAGGTTGATCCCATGGTGCGCAAGTACCACGATGACTTGCAGCAGATGCGCACGACCAAGCTGAACGAGAAGCCGCCGGCCGCGGGCAGCGCGGAATTCTGGGTGCTGCTTGGTACCTCGGGCAATGGGGCGTCGGTCGACAAAGTGAAATTCATCACCGGCGAAGAAAAGCTGCGGACGCTGGAGGGCGCGCTGCAGCATCTGAAATACACGATCAACTTCCCGGATGAGACGCCGGCGAAAATCCTGCGGCGCGGCGTCTTGTCGTGCACCCAGGAAGCGGGCGGGTGTACGTTCGTGTTGATGCTCCCCGACGACGTGCGCACCGTGAACTAGGAACGGCCGGCTGAGCCTTTCCCGATTGGGTGTTGAGCCGCGAACTTGTCTTGCCAGCCGATCGCTTCCTCACACCCATGCGCGAATTGCAGAAGAACGTCCTCCCGCCCGGGGGGGCCGGCAATCTGCAAGCCGATGGGCAGGCCGGCGCTGGTCAATCCGCAAGGAATTGAGACGGTCGGCAGCCCCCAGACATTGAACGGCCGGGTGTTCCGCAACAGAATCAGTTCATGAGGGCGGAGTTGTTCGGGATTCTTTTCCAGGTCGTCGATCTTCGGGGCTGGAATGGGGGTAGTCGGGGTGACGATCACATCGATCGTCTCAAACACGTCGTGAATCCTCGCTCGCTGCGCTTTCAGCTCAGCCAGTTGGCGGTGATAATCTTCGGCTGAGATTTTCTCTCCCGTTTTAATTCTGCGAAGGGTCTCAGCCTGATAGAGTTCGGGACTCTTCGCCACATGCGCGGCGTGAAACGCATACGACTCCGCCGCTTGTACAGTGCGGTCGCTATCGGGGGCGAGCGTAACATCACGCAATTCGGCACCTAGCGGGGCTATCGTCTGGAGACTCTCCTCGATAGCGCCCGCAATCTCCGGATGCAGGTCGTCGAAGAAAAATGTTCGAGCCACGCCGACGCGCAGCTTGTTTTGGGAGTGAGTCCAGGCGGTCAGGAAATCCTCCGGGGGGAGATGTTCGCCGCTGGTGATGGCGCGAAGAAGTATCGTTGCGTCCGCTACCGTGCGAGCGATCGGTCCGACGTGGTCCAGGGAGGTCGACAACGGAATGACTCCCTGCGCGCTCACGCATCCATAGGTGGGCTTGATCCCCACCACACCGCACAGCGCCGCGGGTTCGCGAATGGAGCCGGCCGTGTCGGTGCCGATGGCACCGTACCCCAAGCCTGCGCTGACCGCCGCCGCCGATCCGCCCGAAGAACCGCCGGCAATGCAGGCCGTATTCCAGGGGTTGCGCACTGTGCCGTAGTAGCTCACCATCGAACTGCCGCCGTAGGCGAACTCGTGCAAGTTCTGTTTGCCGAGGAGGATCGCTCCGGCGCGGTTGAGGTGGGCGACAATCTCTGCATCTTGGGTCGGGACACGCTCTTTGTAGAGTTTGCTGGCGGCAGTGGTGAGAATGCCGGCGGTATCGATCAGGTCCTTCAGACCGATTGGGATGCCATGCATCGGGCCGCGCCAGTCGGCGCGCCGAATCTCTTGTTCGGCGATTTGCGCCTGTTGCATGGCGTGTTCCGTCGTTAGGGTGATGAAGGCGTTCAGGCTGGAGTTAAGTTTTGCGATTTTCTCCAGGCAGGCCCGGGTCAGCTCGACGGGCGAAATTTTCCGCAAGCGTAGGGCTTCGCTTAGTTCAACGATGGTTAACGGTTCGCTCTCTGACATCGCTCGGAATATTATCGCGGAGGCCGCGCCAAGGACGCGGAGGTAAGCCTATAATCTGAATTCGCAGTACCCCGGGGTGGAGGTCCGCTACAGCACCATGGCACAGATGACCATCGCAGATATTGCGACACACGGGTTCCTGGTTGATGGGAAGTGGATTGAAGACGGGGATGTGGTGGAAGTCAAAGCTCCCTACGACGGCACGGTCGTGGGTCGAGTGTTTCAGGGGCGGCGCGTCCACGTCGAGGCCGCCATCGCCGCGGCGGTAAAAGCCTTTGGAACCACTCGCCGGCTTCCGGCGTTCGAACGCCAGCGCGTGTTGCGCCGGGTGGCCGAAGGGATCAGTAAACGGAAAGAGGAATTCTCCCGCATTCTTTGCCAGGAGGCAGGCAAGCCCATCAAGGCGGCGCGCACCGAAGTGGATCGCGCGGTGTTCACCTTCACCATTGCGGCAGAAGAAAGCACGCGCATCTACGGGGAGTATCTGCCGCTGGACTGGCAGGAATACACGGCCGGACGCTGGGGAATCGTGAAGCGGTTTCCGCTGGGTCCCATCGCGGGTATCACGCCCTTCAATTTTCCTTTGAACCTGGTGGTCCACAAAGTGGCGCCGGCCATTGCGGCCGGGTGTCCCATGGTTCTGAAGCCCGCGCCCCAGACGCCTCTTTCGGCCCTGCTCATGGCGGAGGTTGTGCAACAGGCGGGCTGGCCGGATGGCGCACTGAACGTGATTCCCCTTTCCAATGAAGATGCGGGGCTGCTCGTGACCGACGACCGCATCAAGATGATCAGTTTTACCGGCAGCGCGTCGGTGGGCTGGCAGATTAAGAAGAATTCCGGCAAGAAAAAGGTGATTCTCGAACTGGGTGGCAACGCGGGCGTCATCATTCACAACGATGCCGACATCGAATATGCAGCGGAACGATGCGTGGCCGGCGGCTTCGGATATGCCGGGCAGACCTGCATCTCGGTGCAGCGCGTGCTGGTGCAACAGTCGGTGTACGGGAAATTCACGGACCTGTTCCTGGCGGGCGTGAAGACGCTGCAACTGGGCGATCCACTGGATGAATCCACTGACCTCGGGCCGTTGATCCGCGAAAGCGATGCGGTGCGCGCCGCAGATTGGGTGCAGGAAGCGGTGCGGGGTGGTGCGCGCCTGCTGTGCGGCGGACACCGGAAGGGCTCTGTCCTGGAACCCACGGTACTGACCGGTACGCGTCCGGACATGAAGGTCAACTGCCAGGAGATTTTTGCGCCCGTGGTGACGGTCGAGCCCTATAACGAATTCGATGAGGCGCTGCGCCAGATCAACAGTTCGCCCTACGGACTGCAAGCCGGCATTTTCACGCGGGACGCCAAGCTGATGTTTCAGGCGTTTGAAGAACTGGAAGTTGGCGGGTTGTTGGCGGGAGATGTGCCGACCTTTCGAATTGATCACATGCCCTACGGCGGCGTTAAGGATTCCGGCATTGGCCGTGAGGGTCTGCGTTACGCAATTGAAGAAATGACCGAACCGAAGCTCATGGTGATGAACCTGCGGTAGGGACGAACCTCGCTGGGAAACGCGGAGAGAACCGGCTCCGCCCTCGTTGCCGAAACGCGGTTTTGCTCGGCAATTAATTCTGCCAAGAATTTTTCGTACAAGAAGCCGGAACCGGATTACAAATCCGAGTCAACTGCTATAATCACCAGTTTCCGTGAGCGCAATCACTTCACTCTGTAACACATAACCATAGCCGCAGCGAGTCCGCTGAACATGCATCGCGAGCATCCGCTGCGCAAAACCAATATTCGATGCAGATCTTCCAGCGCAGCACGAATACGATGTCGCGGGCGTCGATTTATGGCGCCGTGTTTATCATGGCCGGCATCGGCTGGGCCATGATGCAGATCCAGCGCTCGCCGTATATCACGTATGCGGGCGTGGTGAAACCGCAGCCCGTCCCGTTCAGTCACCAGCACCATGTGACGGGACTGGGCATCGACTGCCGCTACTGTCACACTTCAGTGGAAGTCTCCGGTTTTGCCGGAATTCCCCCCACCCGAACGTGCATGAACTGCCATTCGCAGATCTGGACGAATGCCAAGATGCTCGAGCCGGTGCGGGCCAGTTACCGCAGCGGTGAGTCGCTGCAGTGGACGCGCGTCAATCAGTTGCCCGATTTCGTTTACTTCAATCACAGCATTCACATCAACAAGGGCGTGGGTTGCAACACCTGTCATGGGCCCGTCGACCAGATGCCGTTGATGTACCAGCACGCTTCGTTACAAATGGAGTGGTGCCTGGACTGCCATCGCGCGCCGCAGAAATATCTGCGCCCGCGGGATCAGGTCTTCAACATGCGCTACCAGGAGCCGTCGTCGGCGCGGCCAGTGGAGTTTGATGGGCAGAGCTTTACCGAGCAGGAGTCCCTCGGTAACGCCCTGGTTGCAAAGTACAAGCTGCGCACGGTGAAGGAAATCACCAATTGCAACACGTGTCATCGATAGGGAATTGGAGCCGCCCGGGCGCATGAGCGGACCAGAGATCAAGATGGAAGACGCACAGAAAACGAAGCGCGAAGCCCCTTCGGCAAGGTCAGGGCAGGATGTTTGCCCCAGCAAGAAGCTCGACCTGGAGCGGCGGGTTTCCATGCCCGCCGTTCTTTCGCGGGCGAGCGTCGAAGAGCACATCCGCAAGACGACCGGCCCGGAATATTGGCGCAGCCTCGAGGAACTGGCGGGCTCTCCGGAATTCCGGCAGATGATGCACCGCGAGTTTCCGAAAGGCGCTTCAGAGTGGGTGGAGTCTGTGTCGCGCCGGGGATTCCTGCAGTTGATGGGCGCATCGCTGGCAATGGCCGGCATGACGGGCTGTACGAAACTGCCGCTCGAGCCGATCGTACCCTACGTGCGGCAGCCGGAAGACGTGATTCCCGGGCGCGCGAAGTTTTATGCGACGGCGGTGACGCTGAGCGGTTACGCGAGTCCCGTGTTGGTGGAAAGCCACATGGGCCGGCCGACGAAGATTGAAGGCAACGACAAGCATCCCACGAGCCTGGGCGGGACCGATGTTTTCACACAGGCCGCGCTGCTCGGCATGTACGATCCCGACCGCTCGCAGACCATCACGCAAAACGGCGACGTGAATTCCTGGGCGGCGTTCGTGCGCGAAACCAAGGGGCCGCTGGCCGTGCAGAAAGGCCTGGGCGGAGCCGGCATACGAATTCTGACGCAGACGATCTCGTCGCCCACGCTGGCCGATCAGCTGCGCGCGTTTCTGAAGATTTATCCGCAGGCCAAGTGGCACGTGTACGAGCCGGTGAACCGCGACAACGTGCTCGAAGGCGCGAAGCTTGCGTTCGGCGAGCCGGTCGAGACGCGCTACGACTTCACGAAGGCCGATGTCATCGTTTCGCTGGATGCCGACTTCCTCTATGCGGGATTCCCGGGGAACACGCGCTACATCCGCGATTTTGCAAGCCGGCGCAATCCGGATGGAAACATGAGTCGGTTTTATGCGATCGAGAGCACGCCGACGTCGACGGGGGCGAAGGCGGATCACCGGCTGCCGGTCAGGGCTGGAGATATTACGCGCATCGCGAGGCTACTTGCGTCCGGGAATTCCGGTTTGTCGCTGAACTCAATGACGGCGGAGATTTCGGCGTTCTTGGTTGCACTGGAGGCTGACCTCGCGAAGAGCCGAGGTAAGAGCGTAGTCATCGCAGGTGATCACCAGCCTCCCGAGGTACATTCTCTTGCCCATGCTGCAAATACTGCATTGGGAAATGTTGACAACACCGTCCTCTACACCGATCTAGTCGATGCGAACCCAGTCAATCAAACCGAATCCTTGCGGGACCTGGTCGCCGACATGCGCGCGGGCAAAGTCGATTTGCTCGTGATCATGGGTGGCAACCCAATCTACGATGCGCCTGCCGATCTAGGCTTCGCCGACGCGATGAAGAACTCCAAAATTGCGCTGCGCATTCATCACGGGCTCTACCAGAACGAGACCTCCGAATATTGCCACTGGCATGTGAACGAAGCACATTCGCTCGAGGCATGGGGAGACGCGCGCGCCTACGACGGTACGGCGAGCGTCATTCAGCCCTTGATTGCACCGCTCTATGCGGGTAAGAGCGCCTACGAGTTGGTATCGACGTTGTCGGGAGCGTCTGACATCACCGGGTACGACATCGTTCGCGATTACTGGCAGAAGCAGCATGCTGGCGCCGACTTCGAGGCTTTCTGGCGGAAGTCTCTACACGATGGTTGGCTGGAAGGCACGACTTACACACCGAAGTCAGTGACCATCCCCATAAAGACTGCGAACGCTCCAGCTCAAGCCCCTAGTTCTGCAGCAGACGACAACTCGCTCGAAGTCAACTTCCGCCGCGATCCTTCCATCTACGACGGGTGCTTCGCGAACAACGGCTGGCTCCAGGAACTGCCCAAGCCGATGACGAAGCTGACGTGGGACAACGCCCTGCTGGTCGGGCCGAGCATGGCGCAGCGCGAAGGGCTGCAGGCCAAGGACGTGGTCACGCTCGAGTTGAACGGTCGCAAGGCAGACTTGCCGGTGTGGATCCAGGCCGGGCATCCCGACCATTCGGTTACGATCTTCCTCGGTTACGGACGCAAGCGCGCAGGCCGAGCGGGAACGGGGGCGGGGTTTGATGTCTACCCGCTGCGCACCAGCGCCGCTCCGTGGATCGCGATGGGCGGCAAGCTCACCAAGACGGGCGGCACCTATGAGCTCGCTTCCACGCAGGGCTACCAGACGATGGACACGCCCGACGGCAATCGACGGCCGCTGGTTCGCGAAACCACACTCGAGGAATACCACAAGGAGCCCAGGTTCGCGCAAGAGGAGCAACCGCCGCGCGAGCTCACGCTGTATCCGAACATCGACTACAGCAAAGAGCAGTATTCCTGGGGTATGGCGATTGATTTGAACTCCTGCGTGGGCTGCAACAACTGCATGATCGCATGCCAGGCGGAGAACAACATCGCTGTGGTGGGCAAAGAGCAAACGCATCGCGGCCGGCACATGCACTGGATTCGCGTGGACGCCTACTACCAGGGCGACCGCGATCACCCGAAGGCCTTCTTCCAGCCTGTGCCCTGCATGCAGTGCGAGAATGCGCCGTGCGAAGTCGTTTGCCCGGTGGGTGCGACGGTGCACAGCACCGAGGGCCTGAACGACATGGTCTACAACCGGTGTATCGGGACGCGCTACTGCTCCGACAACTGTCCCTACAAGGTGCGGCGCTTCAACTTCCTGCTGTTTCAGGACTGGGATACCGAGCAGTACAAGCTGATGCGCAATCCCGACGTCAGCGTGCGCAGCCGCGGCGTGATGGAGAAGTGCACGTACTGCATCCAGCGCATCAACGAGCACCGCATCGATGCGGAGCGCGCCGACAGCAAGATCGAAGATGGGGCGTTGCAGACGGCTTGCCAGCAGTCCTGCCCGGCGGGTGCGATTGTGTTCGGCAACCTCAACGATCCGAATAGTAAGGTCGCGAAACTGAAGGCGCAGGATCGCAACTACGGAATGCTGGCCGATTTGAACACGCGGCCTCGCACCACGTACCTGGCGGAAGTCCGCAACCCCAACCCCGAACTCGAACCGGAGCGTAGTTAGTCATGGCAGAGCGCATGGACGAAGTCACAGTCGCGAACCGGCAAGCCCCGGTGATCGAGCCTGGGTACACGTTCGGCACGGTGACCGACAAGATCAGCTCCATCGTTCTGAACCGGCCGACGTCCACGGGGTGGTTCATCGGCTTCGGCATCGGGTTCATGGTGACCATGATGCTCTTGTTCGCCCTGGGCTACCTGTTTGCGAAGGGCGTGGGGATCTGGGGCATCAACATCCCCGTCGGCTGGGGATTCGCGATTGTCAACTTCGTCTGGTGGATCGGTATCGGTCACGCCGGGACGCTGATCTCAGCCATTCTGCTTTTGCTGCGGCAATCGTGGCGCAATTCCATCAACCGGTTTGCGGAAGCGATGACGCTGTTCGCGGTGGCGGCGGCCGGAATTTTTCCCCTGGTCCACACCGGGCGGCCTTGGCTGGCGTACTGGATGGTCCCGTACCCGAACACCATGCAGTACTGGCCGCAGTTCCGTAGTCCGCTGATCTGGGACGTGTTTGCGGTCTCCACCTATTTCACGATTTCGCTGCTGTTCTGGTTTGTGGGTTTGATTCCCGACCTGGCCACGCTGCGCGACCGCGCGGAGAGCCGCTGGGCGCAGATGATTTACGGCATACTTGCCATGGGCTGGCGAGGATCGGCGCGCCACTGGCATCGCTACGAAACGATGTACTTGCTGCTCGCTGGCCTGGCCACGCCGCTGGTGCTGTCGGTGCACACGGTGGTCAGCTTCGACTTCGCGATTGGCATCGTGTCGGGATGGCACACGACCATTTTCCCGCCGTACTTTGTGGCGGGCGCGATTTACTCGGGCTTCGCGATGGTGCTGATGCTGGCCATCCCGATCCGCAAGATTTACGGACTCGAAGATTTCATCACCGACCGGCACCTGCAGAACTCGGCCAAGGTCATGCTCGCCACGGGATGGATCGTGGCCTACGGCTATGGCATTGAAGCCTTCATGGGCTGGTACAGCGGCAATCGCAACGACACATTCTTGATGTGGAACCGGCTGCACGGTCCTTACGCGATCCTGTACTGGTCGCTGTTGCTCTGCAATATTGCAATTCCCCAGGTGCTCTGGATCCGGAAGCTGCGGACGAGTCCGGTCGCCTTGTTCTTCATTTCGCTGGTCATCCTGGTGGGCATGTGGCTGGAGCGGTTCGTCATCGTCGTGATGAGCCTGCACCGCGACTTCCTTACTTCGTCGTGGGGCATGTACTACCCGACGCGCTGGGACTGGATGACGTACATCGGCACCATCGGCATGTTCCTGACCGCTATGTTCCTGTTCGTGCGCATTCTGCCCATGATCTCGATCTTTGAGATGCGGACGCTGTTGCCGGAGGCGGAGGTGAAGCCCGAATGAAGACCACGCCCATTTACGGCATCATGGCGGAGTTCGATTCGGCGAGCGACCTGGTGGCGGCCGCCCGCAAGACGCACGAAGCGGGATACCGGAAAATTGATGCCTACAGCCCATTTCCCGTCGAAGAACTGGCCGAGGCCATCGGTTTTCACAAGAACCGCGTTCCGCTCGTGACGTTGATTGGCGGCATCATCGGAGGCGGCTCCGGTTACTTGATGCAGTACTGGATGAATGTGGACAGTTACCCGGTAGTGATTGGGGGCAAGCCGTATCACTCCTGGCCGGCGTTCATTGTGCCGACGTTCGAGCTGACCATTCTGTTCGCGGGAATTTTTGCGGTGCTCGGAATGCTGGCGCTGAATGGTCTGCCCATGCCCTATCACCCGGTGTTCAACGTGCCGCGCTTTGCGATGGCCACCAAAGATCGTTTCTTCTTGATCGTGTTCTCGACCGATCCGAAATACAAGCCGGCGGAAGTGCGCCAGTTCCTGGAAAACCTGGGGCCGCGATCGATTTCGGAGGTGCCGAGCTAATGCCCCGCCTTCGCAGGATCGCCCCCGTTGTGCTGGTGCTCGCGCTCGCCGGCTGCCGAATCGATATGCACGTGCAGCCGCGCGAGAATCCGCTTGCGAAGAGCGACTTTTTCCCGGATCACCGGTCCGCGCGGCCGCTGGTGGAAGGCACTGTGGCGCGCGGTGAACTGCGGGCGGACACGTACCTGTACACGGGAAAGCTGGGCAACAATCCGGGCGACTATATGCCGTTCGCGATCACCAAAGATGACCTCGCGCGCGGCCAAGTCCGCTTCAACATCTACTGCGCGCCCTGCCACTCGCGGGTGGGTGACGGCAACGGTTACGTTCCGTCGCGCGGGTTCGCGCGCAAGCCGCCCTCGTTCCACATCGACCGGCTGGAGAAAGCGCCGCTGGGATACATCTACGGCGTGATCACCGAAGGCTTTGGCATCATGCCCGACCATGCGTCGCAGATTTCGCCGCAGGATCGCTGGCGGATCGTGGCGTATGTGCGCGCACTGCAGTTGAGCCAGCACGCGACGTCTGCGGATGCGGGCGGCCACCCGATTCCTTCGCCGGCGCCGGAGTTTTTGGATCCGGGCTCGGGCGCGACTCTGCCGCGAGTGAAACCGGCCGAGGTCGCGCATGAGGAGTCCAAATGAGCACCACGCACACGACCAATCTGGACCTCTCGGCACCTCCGATCATCAAGCAACTTGGCCGGCGCTCGCTGGTCATCGGCGCGGTGGCATCCGTGATCGCGGTCGCGCTCGCATTCAGCAATCCACAGGTCTTCTTCCGCGGATATCTTGTCTCGTACATGGACTGGCTGGGAGTGTGCCTGGGTTCCATGGTGATCCTGATGATCCGCCACCTTACGGGCGGCGGCTGGGGCATGGTAATTCGCCGCATTTTGGGCGCGGCCATGCGCACCGTGCCGTTGATGGCGGTGCTGTTCCTTCCGATCGCGTTCCTGGGATGGCGCCATATTTACCCCTGGGCCATGCCGCTCGAGTCGATTGAGAATCCCACGATTCGGGAGCATCTGGCGAAAAACCAGTTCCTGAAACTCGGCTACTTGCATTGGTCGGGATTTTTCTGGCGTGCGGTTCTTTACTTCGCGATCTGGAATCTTTTGTCGTACCTGCTGACGCGCTGGTCGAAGGAGCAGGACACACCGCCGATACGCGACAACAGCGTGCGCTTCAAAGTAATCAGCGGGCCAGGCATCATTCTGTATGCATTTACGATTTCGTTTGCTGCCATCGACTGGGTCATGTCCCTCGATCCCAGCTGGATTTCGACCATTTACGGCTTGCTCTTTGTTGCCGGGGAGTTGATCTCCGCGCTCTGCTTCGCGGTGGTCATTGAGCGAATTCTCTTTAAGTACAAGCCGATGTCGTTGCTGCTGCGTCCCGAATTTGTTCATGACCATGGCAAATTCATGCTCACGTTCGTGATGGTGTGGGCCTACTTCTCGTTCTCGCAGTGGCTCATTATCTGGGCCGGCAACCTGCCCGAGGAGATTACCTGGTACATACGGCGGCTGAACGGAGGATGGGGTTTGGTTGGATTGTTTCTGGTCACTTTCCAGTTTGCGGTTCCGTTCTTCCTGCTACTTTCCCGGCAACTCAAGCGCGACATCACTCGGCTGGTGTGGCTGGCGGCGTGGCTGCTGGTCGTGCGTTACGTGGATTTGTTCTGGGTGGTCGAGCCGAATTTCTCCGCCACGTTCCACGTGACGTGGGCGGACCTGGTGATCCCGTTTGCGATGGGCGGATTGTGGATCGCTTACTTCTGCTACAACCTGAGTTCGATCCCGCTGCTGCCCGCCTACGACGTCTACGCGAAACAGGTGTTGGAGCCCGAGCATGAGTGACGAAAAATTGGGCGGCGCAAACAATCCGGAGACCGGCTTCGAACAGGAAGACCTGAGCCCGTTGGGCGTCATGTATTTCATGGGCGGACTGGCCGTGGTCGGCGTCTTGATTTACTTCATCGTGGCGGGCATGTACCGCTATCTTGATCACTACGATCTCACCCATCAACCGCCCGCGAATCCGATGGCAGTGGGCACGGACATCGATCCGCAGTCGATGACGCGCGATCAAATTAAGGACAAGGCGGAGGCGACGTTCCCCAAACCTGTGCTCGAATACAGCGAGCAAACGCAGTACATCGACGAACTGAAAAAGCAGAACGAGACGCTGTCCAGTTACGACTGGGTCGATCAGAAAAGCGGAGTGGTCCGCATTCCGATCGATCGGGCCATGGATTTGCTGGCCGAGCGCGGCTTGCCGGTTCTGCCCCAAGGTGCAGGAAAGGTTGCGACGAATGCGGCGAACCCGACCCAAGCGAGTCTGGGCCCGGGTAAGTCCGGAACAGGCGGCCAGTCGGCGAGCACGGCGGCTGCGCCGAAGAAATAGCCGGAAAGGACGGGAGTAGCCACCCAGGGCGGCGACATTTATTCGCCCAGCGCGTAAGCGTTGGATAGCGGGAACAAACGGGAGAAGTCCCGGAGGGGCGAAAGCAACGAAAGGGTTTGCAGTGAGCAGGAGAAGAACAATTCGGGCGATCGCCGTGACGCTGTTGTTGACCGCGGCCGCTTTCGGCCAGGGCATGACCAGCGGGATCATGTCGCCGCCCGCGAGCGTGCGGCCGCCCGGGCTGAAAAATGTCGGGATCCGACAGAATTTGAACCAACAAATTCCTGCCGACCTCGCATTCACCGACGATCTCGGCCGGCCCGTTCGTCTCGGCGACTATTTCGGCAAGCGCCCGCTGATTCTGAACCTCGTCTACTACAACTGCCCCATGCTCTGCGGAGAGGTTTTGAGCGGGCTGGAGCACTCGTTGCGCATGATGAAGTTCGACGTCGGCAAGGAATTTGACGTCGTCACGGTCAGCTTCGATCCGAAAGAAACGCCCGAGATGGCGGCGACGAAGAAAGCAGAATTCCTGAAGCGTTACAAACGCGCAGGCGCCGAGCCAGGCTGGCACTTTCTGGTTGGGAAGCAGGATGCCATCGACGCTCTCACCAAGGCCGCAGGCTTCGAATATCAATACGACCCGAAGACCAGACAGTTCGCGCATGCAACCGCCATCATGGTGCTGACGCCCGAAGGCAAGATCGCGCAGTACTACTACGGGGTGGAGTATCCACCGAAAGATTTGCGGCTTGGTTTGGTCGAGGCGGGCCGAGGAAAAATCGGAAACGTAGTCGATCAGTTGCTCTTGTATTGCTATCACTACGATCCGGAGCAGGGCAAATATAGCGCAACCATCTTGCGCGTACTGCGGCTGGCGGGCGTGGCGACCATGTTGTTTCTCGGGACGATTATTTTTGTAATGATTCGCCGCGGTCCGGCACACGGCGATCAAGGCGCAGGACGGGTCAGGTAACTATGTTCCAGAACATGCCACTTTGGCCGGCGCGGGCTTCGACGATGGCGAACAACGTCGACGCGCTTTATATCTTCTTGCTGGTGGTGTCGGCGTTGATGACTGCGTTGATCTTCACCATGGTCATCTTCTTTGCCGTGCGCTATCGCAAGCGTCCGGGTGAGCACGCCGAGCAGATCGATGGTTCGCATGCTCTCGAGATCACCTGGTCGATCATCCCGTTCTGCGTCTTCATGGTGTTCTTTGTTTGGGGCGCGGCGCTCTATTTCAAGGAACGGAAGCCGCCCCAGAATTCTGCCGAGGTCTACACCGTCGCCAAGCAGTGGATGTGGAAGTTCGAGCACATGGAAGGGCAGCGCGAGATCAACGAGTTGCATGTGCCGGTGGGCCGCGACGTCAAAATGATCATGACCTCGCAGGACGTTATCCACAGCTTCTACGTGCCCGCGTTTCGTATTAAACAGGACGTGCTGCCCGGCCGCTACACGGTGGCCTGGTTCCATCCAACAAAACCTGGAACCTATCACTTGTTTTGCGCCGAGTATTGCGGCACTCAGCACTCCGGCATGATCGGTTCCGTGGTAGTCATGGAACCAAGAGATTACGAAGCCTGGATGGGTGGTGGAGGCAGCCAGCCGCTGGCAGTCACTGGTGAAAAGTTGTTTGCGGAACTGGGCTGCGTGACTTGCCACCGCGCCGATACCCAGGGACGCGGACCGAATCTGGTGGGTCTTTTCGGCAAGCCCGTGATGCTGGAGGACGGCCGGACGATTGTCGCCGACGAGAACTATCTGCGCGAGTCGATCTTGCAGCCCACCGCGAAGATCGTGAACGGCTTTAAACCCATCATGCCGACGTTTCAAGGACAGATCAGCGACGAGCAACTGAACGCACTGGTGGCCTATGTGAAATCTCTGGGCCAGCAGTCGAATCCGCCGGCGGGCCGGAGCATGGCGACCGCGGCCCCGCAACCGTAAGTTTCAGGTGACGAGCATGGCAACAGCAGTATTGGAATCGGGCGAGCGCGAAACGTATCTAAACCGCGAGTACGGCATCAAGTCGTGGCTTTTGACGGTTGACCACAAGCGCATCGCATTGCTGTACTTGATGGGGATTACTTTCTTCTTCTTCGTTGGGGGCTTCTTCGCGCTGCTGATTCGCCTGGAATTGTTGACGCCGGCGGGCGACCTGGTGCAGGCCGATACCTATAACAAGCTGTTCACCATGCACGGCCAGGTCATGGTGTTTTTCTTCCTCATCCCGGCCGTGCCTGCCGTGTTGGGTAACTTTCTCATCCCGATCATGATCGGGGCCAAGGATCTCGCCTTCCCGCGCATCAACTTGCTGAGTTGGTATCTGTACATCATCGGCGGAATTTTGATGGTGTACACCATCCTGAACGGCGGGGTGGATACGGGCTGGACGTTCTATACTCCGCTCAGCACCGAGTTTCTAAAGACGAATGTTGTAACCGCCGCGCTCGCGGTGTTCGTGTCGGGCTTCTCGTCGATTCTGACCGGGCTGAATTTCATCGTCACCATTCACCGCATGCGCGCGCCCGGCATGACTTGGAACCGATTGCCGCTGTTCGTATGGGCGCACTATGCAACCAGCATTATTCAGGTGCTGGGCACACCCGTGGTCGCGATTGCCATTGTGCTGGTGGCGCTGGAGCGGTTGTTCCACCTCGGGATTTTTAATCCAACGCTGGGTGGCGACCCACTGCTCTTCCAGCACCTGTTCTGGTTCTACTCGCACCCGGCTGTGTACATCATGATTCTGCCCGGCATGGGGATCATCAGCGAAATCGTCTGCTGCTTCTCGCGCAAACGCATCTTCGGTTACAAAGCCATGGCCCTGGCATTGCTGGGTATCGCGGTAGTCGGATTCCTGGTGTGGGCGCACCACATGTTCGTGGCCGGTATTTCCCTCTATGCTGCGCTGATTTTTTCCTTGCTCAGCTATTTTGTGGCGGTCCCCTCCGCAATCAAGGTCTTTAACTGGACATCCACGATGTACAAGGGGTCCATCACCTACCAGACTCCGATGCTCTACGCCTTCGGCTTCATTGGTCTGTTCACGATCGGCGGCCTGACCGGCCTGTTCCTCGCGTGCCTTGGCATCGATGTACACGTCACCGACACTTATTTCGTGGTCGCGCATTTCCACTACATCATGGTGGGCGGCATGGTGATGGCCTATCTCGGAGGGATGCATTTCTGGTGGCCGAAGATTTCCGGGCGTTTGTACCCGGAGGGCTGGGGGCGGCTCGCGGCCCTGCTGGTGTTTGTGGGATTCAACCTGACATTCTTCCCGCAATTCATTCTCGGGTACATGGGCATGCCGCGCCGGTACTGGGATTACTCACATTCGCCCGAGTTCCAGATCCTGAATGTGCTTTCGACCGCAGGAGCCACGATTCTGGCCGTCGGCTACCTGCTGCCTATGATCTATTTTCTCTGGTCGATGCGCTACGGCAAGCCCGCGCCTGACAATCCGTGGAACGCGGCGGGGCTGGAGTGGACAATTTCTTCGCCGCCCACCACGTTCAACTTTGATGAGCAGCCCGTGGTGACGTGGGAAGCCTACAACTACGACGATCTCGACAAGCACAGAGAGGGGGTCCCCGTTGCACAATAGCCCGCCTGCTGCAGTTGAGGCTGTAGCCCACGAGAACCCGGCCCTCCTGCACCACTTTGCGACCGAAGAGCAGCAGAAAAATGCCGCCAGCCTGGGCATGTGGATCTTCCTGATCACCGAAATCATGTTTTTCGGCGGCATGTTCTGCGCCTACTTGGTCTACCGCTTCTGGTACTTCGGAGACTTTGCGGCGGGGAGTTCGAGCCTTGATCTGAAACTAGGGACAATCAACACGATTGTGCTGATCGGTTCCAGCTTGACCGTCGCTCTGGCAGTACGGTGTGCACAGATTGGCAAGCAGAAAGCAGTCATCGTCTATCTCCTGCTCACCATCGTCCTGGGCCTCGCCTTTCTGGGTATCAAGGCGATCGAATACAAGCAGAAGTTCGACGAGAACCATGTCCCCGGCCAGGCTGCCTTTCATCTCGAGGGCCACATCCCGCGCCATCCCGATGTGCCCGTGAACCAGCAACACGCACAGATTTACTTCTCGCTCTATTTCGCCATGACCGGCATGCACGCATTGCACATGATCATCGGCGTCGGCTTGTTCGCATACCTGACCTGGAAGGCGTACCAGGGCGCCT
>Ga0307469_10000131_pt1 | contig 29296 bp, 33 predicted proteins | sample atmos_gasesAM2C__FD_203084 | JGI IMG/M metagenome (GOLD analysis project Ga0307469, IMG submission 203084) | Hardwood forest soil microbial communities from Morgan-Monroe State Forest, Indiana, United States - atmos_gasesAM2C_515 | ecosystem: Environmental > Terrestrial > Soil > Temperate... | reverse complement strand
ACTCTCGGATTGCCCGTCGTTCCTGAAGAGCCCCGCAAACACGCCCCAGCTAATCAGCACGTTGATGATCGTCGGAAGATCAGTCGTATAGCCAAACTTCGAGCTCAGAAACCTCGCCAGCTCGAATCGGCTAAGCTGTTTCTTCTCATGAACCATCCGAACGATGTCTGAGAACGGTTCCAGTCCCACTAGTTTATCGTGGACTATTTTCTTACGTTCAGGTATCTTTCCGTTCAGGGCTTTCTTGCCGAGGTCCGTTAGAGAGATGTCGCCTTGCTGGACTGCGACGAGACCCAGGTATTCTGCAGTGTCAATTATCGGAAGAAGCTCGTCAAGTGCGATCCTTAGGTCGATTGTCAGGTTCGCTACGTCAGTCTTGCCGTTGTACGCCCTCAGGAGGTCGAGGAGACCGAAGACCCTGTTGACTCCTGCAGTTGGAAGCATCTCACAATACGGCTCAACGCGATTCATTACAGGTTAAAGAACTTCCGAAGAAACGTAGGACAGGACATGCCAGCTGAACGACTGCCGAGAATGAGTGACATCGAGACCGCGGCCCAACGAATAACCGGAGTCGCATCCAAGACCCCGCTGGTCGAATCACCAGCCCTCTCTCGAAGATTCGAGAGAAGTGTTTACTTGAAACTTGAATGCTTTCAGCCAATACGCGTCTTCAAGATCCGCGGCGCCTACAACAAGATCTCGCAGATACCTGCCAAGAAGATAGTTGCTGCATCATCGGGTAATCATGGCATCGCAGTAGCCTACAGCTCACGCATGCTGGGAAAACAAAGCACGGTCGTCGTCCCCGAGACTGCAGTCAAGGAAAAACTCGATGTCATAGAGGAGAACGGAGCGGAGGTTGTCAAATTCGGAAAGTACCACGCTGATCGCGAAGCAAAGGCGCGTGAAATCGCGAATCAGACCGGTGCCGTATTCGTTCCTCCTTTCAACGATCCAGATGTGATCTCGGGGCAGGGGACCTGCGGACTAGAGATAGCGCAACAGCTCGACGACTTCGACTCGGTCATCGTTCCGGTTGGTGGAGGAGGACTCATCTCCGGAATAGCGATCGCCATCAAATCACTCAAACCTTCTGCAAAAGTCTTCGGAGTTGAACCGAGCGGCGCCACCAAGATGGCAGCCTCCCTTAGCGCAGGGAAGATTGTTAGAATCGACGACCCAAAATCGATCGCTGACGGGCTAATCCCCGCATCCGTGGGGGAATTGACTTTGGAAGCTTGTCGGAAGAACGTTGATGGAATGTTCAGCGTATCCGACGATGAGATTCTATCGGCAATGAAACTGCTGATACAAGACGCTCACATCTTTCCTGAGCCATCAGGTTCAGCCCCTTTGGCGGTCCTATCGAAACCTGAGGAGTCCAGAAAATTAGGCGACCGAGTTGTCCTCGTCATATCTGGAGGGAATGTTTCTTTGAGTCTTCTGAGCAGGCTACTCTCCTAACAATCAATTGTGGTAGTTCGCTAGTATGGATAGCTTGTCTTGTAGTCTTCCGGGTTTACGATGTTGCGAGGTCGGAGTCCTTTCAGAAATCTGACCGTGTTCTCTGAAGCCAGCTGAACAGGCCGTCCTGTGGCTAGTCCTGATGGACCCGAGACATGCGGCGTCCCAATGAAATTCGGCAACGAGAGAAAGGGATAGTCGGTCTTGAGCGATTCACGATTCTCCCGGTACCACCATACGTCCGTAGCATAACGAAAGTTCAGATTGGCCGTCAAATGATCGTACATCGCCTTCTCGTCAACTAGCTCCCCACGAGCGACATTGACGAGGATTCCGTCTCTCTTCATCTCTGACAGTCGCTCGGCATTCATGATCCTTGCTGTTTGACTTGTCAATGGAAGAGCGAGGACTACGGCGTCTGATCCCTTGAGAAGATCTGTGAGACCCCCCGGTCCCGTGAAAACCCTTACGCGCTTTGACGCCGATTTTTTCCTGGAGAACGCGTAGACCTGCATTCCAAAACCCTTGGCAATTGTCGCCACAGCTTGGCCGATTCCGCCAAATCCGAGAATCCCGAGGACTTTTCCTCTAATTACTGTGATCTCGCTCCCTTCGTCCAGCGTACGTCTCAGGGTCCATTTCTGTTCTCGAAGTGAGACGTGTAATTCCACCACTCTTTTTGCAGCCGAGAGCAGCAAGGCCCATGCATATTCGGCAACCTCCTCCGAGTAAGCGCCCGCGTTGCTGCTCACGATAACATTCTTGCCTAGACTCGCGAACGGAATGTGGTTGACGCCTGCGAGTATGCTCTGTATGAAACGAAGATTAGACATTCTCTGGAGCCTTTCGATTGTAATTTGGTTAGGCCAAGAGAAGACTAAGAGGCAGTCTATCGAGGGAAGAATTTCGTCCAGCCGATCCTCCGATAGATCCTCAAGCTTGTAGACCTTGGAATATTTTGCAAGGGGCCTGATACTTTTCTCGTAGACCACATCGGTTGTAATGAGCAGGTTATGGTTCGTTACTGTCATAGTCTAGGGGTTTCTGGGAAACCGTCATCCTAATAACGAGTAAGTCTTGGAGGATGTTCAAGTTGGACCTTACTGAGATAATTCCAGAGAGGCTCTGGATCGGTGCAGCTCCATCCAATAGCGACCTTGTAGAACTCAAGCGCAAGTTAGGAAGCGAACTCGTGATAATGGACCTGACGGGAAGCAGCGAAGAGAAAGCCTGGTGTCGTGAACTAGGCATCAACTATGACGAGAGAACTCCGTTGGTGCCCGAATCGGGACAGCCCATTCCGATAAGCCGGCTCAAAATCGCGGCCGCGGTCATCGGCGACAATGTTGACTCCGGGAAGAAGGTTGTTCTCCACTGCCTAAAGGGTAGAGGAAGGAGTCCAACTCTCGCAGCTGCCTATCTAATGCAGTCAGGAATGTCAGTGGCCGATGCTAAGCACACAGTCACGAGCAAACGCCAAGTTTGGGCAGGAGCCGATGAGAACTATGCTGGACTCTTGAATGATTTCGGAAAGATAATGGAAATGACCAGATCGATCTTCTAATGGAGAACACTAGGGACCTATTCAGAAAATTATTGGGCTCTACTCTTTCCAGCCCATAGAAACTTTCTCTGCAAGGTCTTTGGATATATCGACGTCCAGTCGAACTCCGCCTTGCTAGCCCAGTTCTTGTAGACTCTGGGATCGATATAGTTGCGGAGAGACGTATTCAGGTTATAGTCCCGAGTCCGTTTCTGCAGGTCAATGTTCAATTTCAGCTTCTTCATCCTCTCATCTAGCCGAAGCTTTTGTTTGTCGGTCTTCGTTGGACGTTTCTTCAGATCTGCAAGCTGCTGCTGCTTCTTGTCCAGGGTGCCCTCCCAGGTCTTCGGGGGGGTCCGCTTGTGGTTGCACCTGATAGCCGCCTCCAGGTTCGCTACCCGGGCATGATACAGCTTGACGAACCCAGGCTCGTCATGTTTGAATCCGTTATGTCGGCCCAAGTAGGTCTGCACTGTCTCGGTAGCGTGATGTGTTCTGAACACCTTGGCCGTGAGTCCTCTCGCCGACTTGCCGAGAAACTTGTTGACGTGAGCGGAGGTTATGCCGTCGAAGACGAGATCGTCAGGCTTCTTGTTGGCCGCAAACTCCTGGAGGTTCCGTCGTATTGGGCTATCACCACCGTCTAGTTTGAGGGTCTTCTGCCATCGCACGCTGTCCTTTCCGAGAAAGTCAAACTCGACTCCGGTTGGAAGGAACCTAATGTGCTCGACCCGAAGGGTTGAGGCACCGACAGTGTCAGCCTCATCCTCCTCCTTCTCATCACCGACCCTCATAGCCAAGTTGTCGATTAGGTATGAGACCGTGGCTAACTTACGGACTTTGATGTCTGGCGAGTGCAGGTTTTTCTCGATAAACTCGCGAACGTCCGAGAGCTTTCTTCGCAGCTTCTTCGCCTTATCGTACTTCATCTTGTCCCGTTCTTGGCGTAGGTCCGAGATATCGGAGGGCCAGACGTACTTCCTCACCTGGCTAAGCTTGTCAACCCAGTAGGCTAGCCAGATGGACTCGTGATCGTGAGTAATCTCCTTCCAGTTTCCAGGCGGGACCGGAGCGTCCTCTGAGAGATTCAGAACCACGTCTTCAGGAAATATTCTGGGCTTCCAGCGGCCCCGAATAGGGTGGCTTCCTCGCCCCATGAATATGCTTGGAGGCTCCACCATGTAGTTTGCAAACTCCGTCTTCGTTCCATCAATAACCGCATATCCAAACGTCTCCTTCAGTTGAAGGCGAACCTCCTTTCGCTGAGCCGCCACCCTCTTCTTCAGATCCTTGTCTGACTTGAGAAGCTCTTCTTTCGACAGATACTCGTAGACTGGTGTGAAGTTGATGTCCGAGTATTTCGCGTCAGCAAACTTAGCAGGGAGTACTTTCACAAAGTCGGAGAGAAAGTTAGTCTGGAATACAGGATCTTGAACGTAGGGGGTTGTTCTCTTCTTTCCCCACGCGTAGGCCATCTCTTCGGCGTCTTGAGAGAGCCGTACTGTCTCGCCTCTGATGTTGATCTGGAGCCCTTTAGGCTCGTAGGCCGGTGGAAACGCTACACCGTTGTGTCTGAGTTCCTTCCACTTCATAGCAAGACCCCAACAGTCACAGGCGTTTCACTGAAGACGATAGAGAAGTATTGCTGGTCTCGCCTTTTTTTAGAACTTTGTTTTTGCTTAGCCTATAAATGAGGGTTTTCTTCACGTATACCAGAATCAATAATGTAACCGGATAGGTTAAAGAGAATGAAAACGCCATGGAAGTTCTAGAATGAAGCGCGCCGGCTCCTTCCTTGGCCCCGTAGGGCTATTCTTCGTCTCACTCGGCTACACAGTCTCAGTAGGAATCGCGCGACTCTTCGTCACCCTCGAATCAGTCTGCACTCAGAACTGTCCCGTCCTCAGGGTCCAGGGTTTCAGATTTCATCACATGTACTATGGCGCTCTCCTGTTGCTGGTTTCATTCGGCGTAATGATTTACGCCTCTGACGCCAGGGCAAGATGGGACAGCGCTCTTGTTGCTGGTATCGGATTGGGACTTATCGCTGATGAGATCGGATTGTTGATCCTAAGATCATCATATTGGAGTCCAATATCCGTCGGTATTTTCGCAGGTGAAGGACTTCTTCTCTATTTGGCCATGGCTCTCAAGTCTTGGCGAGCTGGCCTATCGGATTTCCACTTCGTTGACAGATACCAATTCTTAGCTCTGATCGCGCTATTGCTTGGATTAACGGGATTTCTCTTCTTCGATCGGCCCGCTCGAATGGTTGTCGAGATAACCGCTCTGGCAGCATGGCTCTCAAGCGCTCTCCTAGTAACCAAATATGGGCGTAGACACTTCTTCCTCCTCCGGAACTCACCGCTCAACTACCCACCCCCGAACCGTTAGAAGCTAGTAACGAGCGCCCACATTGCAGACGTTGCAACCAGAGGGTATTGAAGCCAGAGAGTATCAGAGAACGATTGCAAAGTCTGCCCTGGCTGCGAACACCCTCGTAGTCTTGCCGACAGGCCTTGGGAAGACGATCGTGGCCATGCTCGTGGCGGCAGAACGACTCGCCGCGTTTCAGCAAAGCAAAATCTTGATCATGGCTCCCACTAGGCCGCTAGTGTTACAGCACGCCGAATTCTTCAAAGAGCATTTCCAAGACAGAGAAGCAAGATCTGTCGTTCTTACGGGCGAGACTCCGGCCCCACTGAGAGAGATCGCTTATCACGAATCGACGCTCGTTTTCGCTACGCCTGAGGTCATCAGAAACGACGTTGCCGCCGATAGGTACAGCCTGGAGAACGTCTCGCTTGTCGTGTTCGACGAGGCCCACAGGTGCGTTAGGAGCTATGCATACTCCGAAGTAGCTCAAGCGTACAAGTCGCAGGCACGCAACCCGTTGATCCTCGGCTTGACCGCTTCTCCAAGCGCGAAGAAGAGCCGAGTAGAAGAAATCTGCGAGAAGCTAGCGATAACAAACGTTGAGACGCGCACAGAAGCCGACGAAGATGTAACTCCCTATGTTAAGGAGGTCTCCCTGAATTATGAGAGACTGGCTCTTCCGGAGAAATACAAGGAAGTCAGCAAGATTCTGCGAGCAAGCCTCGACGAGCGGATAAACAAATTGAGAGCGATGCACCAGCTCCCATCCAACGTGAAGATTAGCAAACGGATCCTACTAGACTTGGGTGAAAAGCTACACAGTAGTTTGCGGAGAGGTGGAGGCGGCGCATTATTCAGCGCGGTCCAATTACAGGCTCAGTCAATGTCCCTGAACCATGCAATTGATCTTCTGGAAACGCAAGGATCCCAGAGTGCTGAGCGATTCCTCTCTAAGCTCGAAAGGGCTAGTACAAGGTCAGCCCGAGGACTGGCTCGTGATCCTCGGGTAAATGAAGCACAGAAACTGTCAGCCTTGCTCAGTAACACTCCTCACCCGAAGCAGAAACGACTCCGAGAACTAATCTCGGATGATCTTCAGTCAAATCCCGAGTCGAAAGTCATCGTCTTCACCCAGTTCAGGGATAGCGTCGAGACGATTGTCGAAGATCTCAGCTTGATCGATGCCGTCAGACCTGTCAGGTTCGTGGGACAAGCCAGCCGAAACACCGACGATATGGGCCTGACTCAGAGCGAACAGATGCAGATTCTCGAAGATTTCCGAGACGGAAAACACAACGTTCTGGTGACTACCAGCATAGGTGAGGAGGGTTTGCACGTGCCAGATGTGGACCACGTGATATTCTATGAGGCTGTCCCGTCCGAGATTCGAATGATACAACGACGCGGAAGAACCGGCCGAACCAGAGCGGGTAAGACGACAGTCTTGATGACCGAAGGGACTATCGACGAGGCATATTACTGGACTAGCATAAGGAAGGAAGAGCGAATGCACCGTTATCTCGCCACGGTCAAGAATAGAGGTCCAAGACCACGGCGAAAGACCACATTACTAGACTATGCATGAAGATCCTGTGAAAGAATACTGTCCAGTTCGCGTGTTGAGCCACAAGTCTCAAAACTCGCGCGTCCTTAACGACAGCCATGATAGGATTCGTTGACGGCTTTCTTGCATGGATCGCCTCAACCTGGATCCCGGCGTTCATGGGATTGCTGGTAATTGCCTGGGCGAGCCACTTCGTTAAGGCGAAGTATCTCGCGGCTTTTGCCCTCGGCATTTTTCTCTGGTTTTTTGTGGATACAATTCAGGGTTCTGCGCTCCTAGACGTTAACGCAGGATTCAGAGGAGGTGCCGGTCAGATCGCGGCCGTGGCACTGTTCACGATTGGTGTGATCGCGGTCTTTTGGATAGATCGTCGGCGGGGTCTTTTCTCCCCCGATTCAATTGTTAGGACGGTTAGTGTAGCCATACCTCTTCTGGTCGCTGGCGCAATCGGAATACACGGTCTGGGCGAAGGCGCGGCTTTCGGTGCTACTGCATACTCGACCTCGAGCACATCGTTACTTGACGCCTTTGGAGGAGTTTCGGCCGGCGTCGCGTACATGCTTCATAAGGGTCTTGAGCCGATGATGGCAGCGGCGTGCTACTGTGTTTACACTAGCAGAACTGGCTCTGGCTTGAAGGGTCAACTGAGGGATCTGTTCCTATTGAGCCTAGTTTTCGCTCTCCCATCCATCACTGGCGCAATCGTAGGGTACTCTGTCATCGGACGGGCTACAGGCTCTGTTGCGGACCTCGTGACGACTTCCTTTTTCGCACTGGGAACGGGCACTTCGATTTACGCGGGTTTGAGATTGTCCCGAGCTTTGTTCCGCTCGGAAGGGTCGGTCACTTCTGAAGATTCTATTAAGATGGCATTTTCCATCATACTTGGGTTAGTTGCCATCTATTTCGCGGCCCTATTCCACTCGTAACCTCTCGTCAAAACCCGAATTGGAAGGTACGAGGGTAATGCCGAGACCTTCCAGACGTATGCTAGCCGCTTTGATCGTGGCAGTAGTTGCCGTGGGTTTCGTCTCGACCGCCTATGCCTTCCATCTTCTGGGACCGAGTCCGCCGAGCTGTCCAGTTCGACCAAGTAGTCCAGCTGACGCCGCCATTTTTACTGTGGTAATGGCGAACGAGGGTTTCAACGTAGGGTTCAACAGTAGCAAGTATCATCCCAGTCCGTGGCCAGTCATGAATGTCTCTCTCGGCCAGAACGTTGTGATTCACGTTTGGAACAACGACACTTCTCAGGCTCATGGTTTCACGATAGCTCATTATTTCGACAGCGGACTCACACTATCCCCCGGCAACTGCTTCGACGTCAGATTCGTTGCCAATCAGTTGGGGAGCTTCAATGTGTTCTGTCAAATCTTTTGCACGATTCACCTGTTCATGCAGAACGGTAGACTGAACGTAAACCCTTGAGAAGAACAAGACTCGTGTGCGTATTTCGCTATGCTTGACATCACCGATGGGATCGTACACGTTCTTCTGGTCGCATTCTCAGGGGTCGTTTTACTAATCTCTCTGCTTGCCTATGCAGACCGGAAGACCTTCAGGTACTTCTTCCTATGCCTAGCTTTCGCTTTTCTTGCCGCGAGTGAGTTTGTAGGTCTCTTAGAAGTTTGGTTCTTGTCGACCCAGCTGATCTTCATTCCTTCTACAGGGATACACTTATCTCACTTCCTGGAATTCTTGATGTTAGCAAGCTTCAGCCTAGCACTCTTGGTAAGGAACTGAGAAGGGCGATATTTGGTGGAGTCTGAAGGTAGGGCGAGAATCAAGCTTCTTGTCTCGCTCCAACCTGGTCTCCATCTTCGAGAAATTCAGAGGCAGGTTGGACTCTCGTTTAGCTCCACTCGTTATCACATCGATAAGTTAGCGAGGCAGGGTGAAGTTGATCGAGTGGAAGACAAGGGCTACTCACGAATCTATCCACCGGGAACTGATTCCAAAGACAGAATCCTTCTGTCACTCGTCAGGCGGAAGACTGATCACAAAATCCTCTCGTGTTTTCTAGTAGAAAATAATCTCACGCAACAGCGTCTGACAGAAGTCACGGGACTATCAAAGTCAACAATCAGCGAACACCTAGCGACGTTCCTTGAGCTAGGTCTGGTGAGAGCTCAAGTTCGTGAACAGAGGATCTTCGAACTGGCTGACCCTGCGAAAACAAATGGGTTGATGAGCCGTCACCCGGTCGTATTGAAGAAGGCTACTAGCAGGTTCGTAGATCTCTGGGACTTCTAAGACCGTGGATCAAATGATGAGGGGACGGGGAAGCTTGGCGGTGATAGCTCTCTTTATCGCGCTCTCTGTGATTCCTCTCTCAGCGACCACGTTTGGACCCGAGAATATCGCCTCAGCTAGCAGAAACGTCTCCTCTCCAATGATCCTTCGCCAGAGTTCGCCGTTTCTGATTTCAGGCTATGCTGTGCCGACAGCGAACTCTGTGCCGGATGCGATTGTCGCGGGTTTGAATCACGAGCTCTGGTTCACGGAGTACGGTGCGGGCAAGATAGGCGAGTTTGATTCTGTAGCCAATAACTTCACGGAATTTTCGATTCCTAGTGCAGGAGCTATTCCGGCGACCTTGGCTTTCTATGGACCCGACCAGGTTTGGTTTACTGATCAGAACCCGAATTCTCCAAGCGTCTGGATGTTCAACACGACGAGCCATGGTTTTCGCCAGGTTTTGACGAATGCGACCAACTCGAGCCCGGTATTCGTCCTTGCTGATCCGAATTCGAGAACCGTTTGGTTCACGGACACGACGGCGGCCTATCTGGGCGAAATCAATACTGTCAGTCTGCATATGACCAAGTTCAACGCGCCAGCCGCCTATTCGGGCCCAGTAGAGATTGCTCTGCAGAACGGGACCTCTTATCTCTGGGTTACCGAGATCTCTGGCAAGATTGCCAGATTCGACACAGTAACCCATACTTTCGAAGAGGTTACCCCATCGGTCCCGTTGAGTTATCCCGTGGGAATCGTGGTTGACAAACAAGGGAGTGTCTGGGTCTCCGAGCATGGTGGGAGTTCGATAGCAAGGTATGTCCCATCGAACTCGACGTGGAGGAAATACCCTACAACTCAAGCCGCGGCCCCGCCCGGAACAGGTCCTGCAACATTGGCGGTTGACAGTCTAGGCCGGTTCTGGTTTGCGGAACACTACTCGAACAGGATTGGCCGGCTGGACCCTGTAGACAACAGCATAGAGGAGTTCAGCATACCAGTCCCTGGAGCATATTCCCTCTTGAACACCCTGGACGAATCTGGCAATTTCTGGTTCGCTGAGGCGTACGGAAACAGCATCGGCATGATCCCCAAGAACGCCACGTCCTCTGTTAGCATCAGACCGGTTTCGACCCCTTCTACCGTGATCTCTTCGGGCGAGACAATCACTTCACAATTCCTGGTTGCTAACAATCTCCCGATTCAGATCACGTTGAACCTCAACGTAACAAGCTTCTTCACGACAAACTATTACACGACAAGATCCGAGATATCGCTCTCCGAGTATTCTCTAACGCTGGCTCCGGGGCAGAACAAGACTATCACTGCAACGGTCACTCCGGACTTCAGTCTCTCATCAGGAACATATACGGCAGGACTGGTTACAGGCTATGATAATGTCTCCTCAATAGGTGTCTTCTTCCTCGAGGTCAGCGGGAGCCCATGGTACCAGCTGGAGACGGTTCTTCCGGAAATCCTGATCGGCGCCGCCGCTGTCCTTGCCATCTCACTCTTCATTCTTTACCGACGCAAGACCGCTCATCATGCGATCTCCCAAAAACCGGTTCCGAAGCTCAGCTCTGCCGTTTCCCTTCTCGTGCTTCTCTTCTTTCTCATTCAGCAGACAGGAGAGTCTTGGGCTAAGTGTCCCGGGCTCCCTCCGCCTTCCGTCCCTCCGACTGGATCAGCGCCCGACTACTATGGTATCGCTCTCGACTTAGCCTCCATCGGCTTCTTTGGGCTTGTGGCTTACTTTCTCATCAGAGGCCGACTACGAAGAGGAAAGTCAGCTAAGGAAGACCCGGCTCAGCCATCCTCGGATTCAACAAGGTAATGCGGGAGACAGGATCGGCAGGCGGTGGGCTGCCGGTCTATCGTATTATCGTGAAGGAGAACTGGTTGTTTTTCTGGGTGACGAGTGTGATTGTGTAGCTGTTCCCGGTTTGGAAGGTGAAGGAGTTTCCGGTGTTCGTGCAGCTGATGCACGCCGTGTTGATGGGAAGGAACACTCCGGTACCGTTTACGATGTTTGATGGAGATGTGGGAGGCACTGCCCAGAGGGTTCTTGCATATTCGTTTCCGTTCTGGTCTTGGACGTAGTAGCTGGCTAGAGTGGTCGGGGTTGACCCCGTGTTTCTCAGGTATAAAGTCAGCTTCAAGTTGCTTGCGTCGAAGCCCTGGTTTTCTATCGTCAATACTTCTCGGCCGGTGGGTGGTGCGGGTAGGATTGCTCCAAGGGCTCCTTGAGACCAGGAGTAGACTATGACTGTCATGACTACGACTATGACTACTAGGAGGAGGGTGGCGAGTATGGTGTCCAGCCCTTTCCGGTTGTAGTGTCTGTAAAGCATGCCTGTCTACGGCTCCTGCTCGAGCTTGGTCTATTCGGCTCGCCTCTCAAGCTTGTGTCGTCACCCTGTTAGAACTAGACGAGTAACATCAACAGACAAGGATACGACAATCTCAGATTATGGTTCCACGCGTGCCGTTGTGGAAAGCATCAAGCATGTTATGCTGCTTTATCCGAGAGAACTCTCTCTCAAAAACCACTCGCGCGTCGCGAATGAAAAATTGTTGGCCCCCTTTTTTTCTAGAGTGCTCTCGCCAGTTGAAAATGATATGGGCGAGTCTCCCGTTTCAGGGCGCAGAATAGGATTGAATCGTGATCCTCCTAACGGGACTCTTCCCCAAGGAAGAAGCGTGCAACAAACGTGGCTACAGGACCGCCTGCTCCGATTCTGCATCAGGGCTTGTTCTGCGCCTGTCGGGTATGAAAAAGGAACAGTCTGCTCGATTCCTATGTTCGAAGAAGTCTAAGAAGAGGGCTTTGTGTCGCCAGAGTCAATTTTCCGGATTCAGGCGTGTAATGGATCGGTACCGTTTCAAAGAGATGGGTGCCTAGTTTGCTGTGGCGTCTATTTGTTCGCTTATTCTTTGGAAGTCCCAAGGACCATTCTTTTCTGCAGTCCGCCTTAGATGGGCAAGATGGCCATTCTCATCCAGCTTGCTGACGAGCCAAGCTGCGAAGGCCGGCGAACCAGTAGCTCCGGGAGAGTTATAATTGGTGATATGATATGAGTGTGGTCCGTGAAGCTCGATCGCTTCTTTGATAAAGTTCCCTCTACGATCGATGACTTGAGCTCTGACACCGGCGATTCCCGGTCTTGTCAGATACTCTATTTTCAGCTCCGGGATGAACTCTTGAGCTCGTCGGGCCATCTGGCTTTTCGATATTGAAGAGAGCCATTCTTGGCCTGCTAGTTCGAGGAAGTCTCGGTTGTAGAGTAGAGCTATCTTGTTGGCGATAGGCTGCTCGAAAATCTTCTTGATCGCTTCCGCTGGGGTTCTGAAGAACCCTCTATAGGTGTAAGGACCCGCTACTGGGACTGCGTTTGGCCCGATCTCTCTTCTCCCGTCTGAGCGCACGATCCAGTGCGGATCCAGAAACGGGAGTTCGGGATGCTGCGCGACAGTGTAGATGTTTCTCTTTGCCAAGTAGGTCCACTCGTCACCTATCTCCCAGTATTCTCCTCTGAAGTTCAAGTCGCAGTATTCGGTTCCTAGGCCAAGCATGTGCGCAATGCGGAGTGAGCTGCCTCCGGCGCAGTTTATGACGAATCGAGCTCGAATAGGTTCACTCCCATTTCGGGTCGGGTGGATCTCCAACGAATCTCCAGTGACTTTGATAGATCTGACTTCGATTCCCGTTCGGAACTTGATGCCTTCGTTTTCCGCGTCTGCCCGGAGGGATTTGGTGAAGGCACGATAGTCTACGGAGGTATCGGTCTTTGACCAGATAGCCCCGTAGCCGCGAACATGCGGTTCGAGCTTTCGGACTTCCTCAGCATTGAGGACCTCAAGCTCATCTTCGCCCATTCCATTCTCAATCCCCCAATGATAGTACTTTTCGACCCGCTTCACATCCTCGGGTCTTGTTGCCACTTCCAGAGTCGTAGTTGGCTCCCATGGAAGACCACGCTCACGAGCGTAGGATTTCCACATGCCGTAAGCGGCCTGTGAGCATTTCGCGAAGATTCGTCGCTTGACTGGATCAAGGTAGAAGGGACGGTGGACGACGCCTGTGTTCCGTCTCGAGGTGTGTACCGCTACATCTTGTTCCTTCTCTAAGACCGCAACTCGTCCCTCGTACTGGTTTCCTATCCAGTAGGATACAGATGTCCCGAGGATTCCACCGCCAATAATCACCACGTCCCACTGTTCCATCTCTGTCGACTCCTCTTCACATAGGACTAGGTTGCTCTTGACATGTCCGGCCCTTCAAACGGATACTAGAACGACAATGGAACGCCCAGTTCGGTCCCTACTTTTCTCAAGGATTCTACGACGGCTGTCCCCAGCGGAATGCCCTCTCTTCGGTACTTCTCTGTTCGTGCGGAGCTTTTCTCTCCATGAACGTAGATCCGGTTCTGTCCTTCAGCCTTCGGCGAATTCTTCAGCTCCTGTGACAGCCGGTCCATGTCTCGCTTGAAATCTTCTAGCGGACGGAAAGCTGCGGGATCAAGAGCCATGAAGAAATGGCCAACATTGGGCTTTGCCTTATCGACATCCACCCCGAGTCCAGTTGCTGAGCCGCTAAGAACACCGCACAGCACGTCGACCATGAGGGCCAATCCGTAGCCTTTGTGGCCTGAGTGCTCCTCTCCCTTCCCTCCTAGCGGAAGAATCCCACCGCCGAGTCTCTTTGAGAGTGCATTTAGGACTGCGTGAGGATCAGACGTTCCCCTCCCAGTCTCGTCTACTGCCCAGCCGGGCGGCATTTTCTTCTTCAAACGATCATAAACCTCCAACTTCCCTCGGGGGACAACGGAGGTGGCCATGTCTAACACGAATGCCATCTCTTTAGAGGCTGGGGCCGTGAGGCTGATCGGGTTTGTTCCGAGAACGGCTGCTCGGCCGAATGTTGGGACGACCAGTGGTGCCGCGTTGGTCATGCTTACGCCGATTAGGTCATGTTCTAGTGCCATGAGGCTGTAGTATCCGGCGATTCCGTAGTGGTGGGAGTTTCGGACTGAGACGATTCCTATCGCAGTCTCCTTCGCCTTCTTGATTGCGAGTTCCATTCCTTTGCGTCCGACGACTTGGCCGAGGCTCTGGCCACCGTCGATGAGCGCCGTTGCTTTCGTCTCTCTCACAATCTTGCTCTCGTCTGTAGGCTTTGTCCAGCCGTTCTTCAGGTCAGTATAGTATCGTGGGAGTCTTGCGACTCCGTGAGAGTCGACTCCTCGAAGGTCGGCGAGCACCAAAACGTCGGTTGTGACCCGCGCATCTTTCTCTGGGACTCCGAGTTTGGTCCAGACTCTGTTGCAGAACTCTTTGAGTTTTGACTCCTGAACAACAACCTGATTGACGGTTAGCTGATCCAAATCTCCACGTTTCCCTAATAGCAAACCCGTTCGAGTTGAGGGAATTCTTTAAGATTGGTACTGATTCCAACATAGGACCCAGAGAGAAGACTATGGAAACGTACAAGACGATTCTGACCAAGCTGGATATTCGCCAGTACGACGCGAAGAAGGTCCCCGCTGAGGTAAAGCTGCGAGTCCTTGAGGCTGCTCGTGCTTCGGGAACGGGCATGAATAGGCAAGAGTGGCGGTTCATTCTAGTCCAAGAGAAGGAGATGCTGAAGAAGTTGGCCGAGGATAGTACCTCCGGCGGCTGGGTTGCGGGAGCTGACTTCGCAGTGATTGTTCTTTCTGATCCGACTCTCGGTTTTCACGGAATCGACGCTGGCCGGGCTGTCCAGAACATGGAGCTGGCCGCCTGGGATCAAGGAGTTATCTCCGGAATCTACACGGGAATAAAGGATGAGAAGATGAGGAAGGATTTCGCGATCCCCAGCACGCTGAAGGCCGTGGTGGTTGTTGCATTCGGCTATCCAGTGAAGAAGATTGTCGGAAAGAAGAATCGGATGCCGCTACCGGAGCTGGCTTCCATCGACAAGTACGGTAACAAGCTCGATCCGAAGAAGCTGATGTAATAGTCTCCACCCCTCAACTAACAAGAGACTCTCCGCATTCCTCGAGCCATGCCAGTCAAGCCTCGTAGAACTGCAAGATCAAAACTGTCAGTCCATAAGGCCGGTTTGCAGGATCTAGATGCTCTAGTCCATCAGCGTCGAGAAATGTGGAAGGCTCTCGGAATCAGAGATAGTGCGCAGCACGAGAAGGGAGACCGCGTATACAAGAAGTGGGCACGTGCACGTCTCAAGAACAATGAGCTGATGGCATGGGTTGTGAAGAGCTCTGATGGTAGGGTTGCGGGTGGAGGTTGTGTCTGGCTTGAGCCCATCCAGCCGAGACCGCATCGGGCGTCGATGGTCCAGCCGTATCTCTTGTCAATGTATACGGAACCGAGCTTTCGTCGGCGGGGTGTTGCATCGATGGTTGTGAAGGAAGCGATCGAATGGTGCCGGAGGAACAAGTATGAGCGGTTGATGCTTCACGCGAGCGAGATGGGTCGCAAGGTCTACAGTAACCTAGGCTTCAAGCGGACATGGGAGATGAGGCTAGACCTCGCGCACAAGTAAGGACCCTTTTCGTGGCTCGATAGAGAACCTTCTCCAAAGAACTGTTTTGTGTCGCGAGGAGCAACTGCTTTTGAGAATTTTCGGAGAGGGGTCCCGCCAGTTGAAAATGAAATGGGCGAGTCTTCGGACTTACGGGTTTAGGATCGCTTCGTGCGCCGTTTTTCCACGCGTGAATTTGCTGGGGACCAAGTTTGACAATCTAGCGTTCATGAGTCGGGCTTTCTGTAACGCGAGAATTTTCTCCCGCACGAGTGAGTGGATGAACTTGTTGGCGAAGAGCACTTCTCGGTTCAGGCTTATCTGTGGTGGATTCATAAGAAGAGAAGCACTACCTCTGCAATAGCAATTCGAAGAAGGCACAGTCTATCGGTCAGACGAAGTGCATTATCAAGGCAATCAGGCTGCCAAGTAACACTAAGAGTCCGCCCAGTCCACCGGCAAAGTAACCTAGAACTGCCAGGATGACTGCCCACACCACCTCGCCTATGCGGGTATGACCGTAGAGCGCGATGACACCGATTGCTATGCCGAAGATACTTCCCGAGAGGGAGACTCCGAGGTAACGGGAATCAAATGAGCCTCCAAGAACCGTGAATAGTCCGAAGACTATCAGTAGGATTCCTCCAATGAGGACTAGAATCCTCGAGATTCCTTTGACCTCTGTCTTCGCCGCTTGTGACATAATGTTCGTTCTTGAGGATTTTTGATAATTAACCTTTAGACTGATCATCATTTTTTTCAAGGTGCTTGAACCAGAAACCCTGCACCTTCAACGTCTATTCCCCCTTGGCAACGTCTCATAGACCGGTCGCATGTCCCGAGATTCAACTGCTTTTGAGATTTCTTGACTGGTAACGTGTTTGGTAACAGTGAATGGTAGCATACAGTAATTGCCTCTTTGAATCCTCTATCAAAGCGTAAGAAAGAATCCCACAATCTGCTTGGGATCGATCCGGCTACTCGGCTTGTTCCCAGTGATGATTGTCCTGCAATTCCTCTGATTGTTCGAGAAACTCTTCCGGCTGGGTCTTGTCGAGAAGATGACCCGCCCTCTTCTTCGTCTCAAGATAGAACTTGTCGTACTTGTTCGGAGGAACGACAACCGGGATGCGCCCCGTAATATGGATCCCGTGCAGCTGAAGATCTTTGATCTTGGCCGGGTTGTTGGTCATTAGCTTGATTGACTTGACGTGGAGGGACCGTAGCATGTGCGCGGCTAGATCATAGTCGCGCTCGTCCCGCTTGAAACCGAGCAGTTCATTGGCCTTGAACGTATCATAACCCTCATCCTGTAACTGGTACGCTTTGATCTTATTGATGAAACCAATTCCTCGACCCTCCTGCCTCATGTAGAGCACAATGCCTCGGTCCATCTTCGAAATCTGCCTCATCGACTCTTGGAGCTGATCACGGCAATCACATCTGAGGGACCCGAGAGTATCCCCTGTCAAACACTCAGAGTGCAATCTTACCGGGACCTCCTCTTTCTCGAAAATGTCTCCGTGGATCAGCGCAGCGTGCTCTTTACGGTCGAAATTGTTCCAGAACGCAACGACCTGGAACTCGCCAAACATGTCCGGAAGTTCGGCGATGGCCATGACCTTGACACAGATCTCAGGAGCCTCCGCGCAGGCATGATCCCGATTCTCGCTCAGGAGCTGCTGGACGGTCTGCTTCGGTAACCCCATTATGTTCATTCGGCGGTCAATCAGGCGATAGGTTAACCTTTTCCTGATTGAGACCCTACTCTAGGGAAGTGCCCGCTTCGGGCCTAAAGATGGAGCGCGTGGGATGGGACTTGACTGACTTGGAATGCCTAATTGCGCTTGTACGCTACGCCTTGACCGGACGATCGAACCTGAGGCGTGTTTCGATCTTCTTGAGGGATCTGAGAGCATTGCTGCATGTTTTGTCAATGTTTTCCATTCCTTCAAGGACCTACTCCTCGACCGAGACCTGGCGGAGGGCGGAAGTCACTTTCAGATTCTCCCTGAGGTTTTCGCGCATCACTTCGAGTGTCTGGAAGATGTCACTTCGTTGAGCCATCTTTGATTCCAAACTCCTTACTGTATCGAAAAAAGATAAGCCGCACGTTTGCAAATGAATACAAGACGATGACAAACGATTACAGGTGTCACGAATGATATGTGCGATTCACAAAGCGAATTGTGGAAACCCAAGATTTTCAGCCTCCTCTCAGCCAAGGAGGTCCTCTCTGACCCTCTTATCTCGACGAGTATCAAAAGAGATAATCCGTTGAACCTTCGAGTTTACTCTCCGCGAGCAGGAAAAATTGCATAACAGACTCGCCGAGATCGTTCATCATCCACTTTCTCCTTTCACAAAGAGAGCATTCTACGCAATTGTAGTCCTCGCGATCGTAATGGCCATAGGCACTTTCGGTCTCATGCTGATCGAAGGATGGAGCTTGGTCCCATCATTCTATTTTATGGCACTGCTCGCCACTGCCGAAGGGCCAGCAGCGACACCGGCAACGGATGCCGGCAAGATATTTGCAGCTATCATGGCCTTCTTCTCGATCGGAGCAGCCATATCGGCAATCACTTTCACCTTCGGCCCATTATTCGGGTCTGCCATCAAGGAGGGAGTGCGTTATCTTGAGAAGGAAGAAGACAGACTCAAAGACAAACTAGAGCGCAAAGAAGAGAATTCGAAGACTCATTCAAGCTAAGTGATTTTGCAACTATTTCTTCATGAACGGCATTCCCTTCATCATCGGTCCCCGCCGTTTCATCTGCTTCATCATCTTCCGCATCGAGAAATACTGATTGACAAGTTCTCGAACCTCTCTCTCGGATCTGCCTGAACCATGTGCGATTCTTTTCGCCCGTGAACTATCGACCAATCGTGGCTCGTCCACCTCTTTCGGTGTCATCGACTGGATAATTACTCGCCATGCCGTCATCTTCTCCTCCGCGACCCCGAGCTGTTCCTCTGGCAAGTTTCCTGCTCCCGGGATCATCTGCAATACCTTTCGAAGTGGACCCATCTTACGTAGATTCTCCATCTGGTCGAACATGTCTTTGAGGCTGAACCGTCCCTCCATAAACTGACGAACTTTAGCCTCAGGAACTCTGACCTCGGCCTCCTTCACCTTCTCCAAGAGAGCATTCAGATCTCCCATACCCAATAGCCGACCCGCGAAGTCTGTAGGGACGAACAGTTCCAGGTCCTCGACTCTCTCTCCGGATCCGATGAATTTCACTTTCGAGCCGGTGGCGACAACTGCGGATAGGGCGCCGCCTCCCTTCGCCGAGCCGTCCATCTTGGTCAGTAAGACAGAACCGATCGGAGTGGCTTCATGGAACGCCTTGGCTTGGTGGATGGCCTGTTGGCCGATCGTTGCATCAATAGCCAGCACGATCTCGTCTGGCTTGACCGCGGAGGCGATGCGTTTCATCTCGTCCATCAAATCCTTCTCGTTGCGGTGGCGTCCCGCTGTATCGATAATTACGAGATCAGATTTTTCCTTCTTGAAATGCTCTAGGCCATGCTTCGCGATGTCTTCTGGCTTCTTCTTTCCCGGCTCCCCATAGACAGGAATCTCAGCTTTGGTCGCTAGTTGTACAAGTTGCTCGTATGCACCGGGTCTGTAGGTGTCTGCGCAAACGATCCCTACTCTTAGGCCTCTCTTAGAAAAGAACCGTGCAAGCTTTACCGAGCTGGTCGTCTTGCCAGTACCTTGGATCCCGACCAGCATGATCTTCCGGAACGTGCCCGGCTGGATCTCGACTTTGGCGGGGTCCTGACCGACAAACTTGGCCATCTCCTCATAGAGCACTTTGACAACGTGCTCTCGACGATTGATTCCGGGCGGAAGCTTCTCTTTGATCGAACGTTCTTCTACAGCTCTGGAGAGTTGGAGGACTAGTTCGACGTTCACATCTGCTTGTAGCAGAGTTCTCTGGAGATCCTTCACTAGCTCCTTGATAGCCCGCTCGTCAACATTGGGCATCCGGAGCATCTTCCGGACCGCATCGGTGAGGGATCGCCCTACGGCTTCCATCCTATTCCACTAGTCGTCGATCGCGCTTCTTAACCCTGTCCAGAACAGCTCCAATGATCAACGGAAGACAGATGGTCGCGTCTCCGTAAACGTCTACGAACTTTCCGCCTTTCCTTATTTTCCGCCAGCTTATCGACTCCGCCAAAGGCGCTCCGCTCAAACCGCCAGGTTCGGGACGGTCTGACGTTATTTGGACGGCCCGGTCTACTCCTTCGCGTAGAACGCTCGCCAGCAGAGTGTGATGCTTCGGGACGCCTCCGCCAAGAATTAGCACCCCGATCTTATTAGCGTCCATCGCCATGTTCACCATCTTCGTCACGTCACTGAAGGGGTTCAGTTGTAGCGTCTCGGTTTGAGCGAAGCTCCAGAGACTTAGTCCGAGTATAGAGTCTAACAGTCCGGGTGAGAATATTTTCACGTTCCGGAGTGTTGCCTTGTGGAGGATTGAGTCTTGATCCTTGATCATTAGACCAAGTTTGGATAGCAGTTCAGAGAAAGCCATGTTTCGACGGTCTGCGACCGGAATCTTGCGCAATAGCCCTCTGACTGTTTTATCGAGCTTCTCGAAAGATGACTCCTTGACGAAGATGTCCGCAATCCGGCTGTAACCGCGCTGGATCAGTTTTCGATCGTCAACTTGGAAGCTGCCTTGGTAATGATGCAGTCCAAGACTCTCAATCACATCGTGAGTCAAGTTTGCGCCTGTCGTCACGATTGCGTCTAAGAAGCCTCGGTCAATCAAGTCCCCGAATAGTAATCGGAAGCCCGCGGGGACCATGGGGCCTGCAATTGTTAGAAAATTCGTGAAGGAGCGCTCACGGAACATCTCGGAAACGACATCAACCGCTTCGCCCATCCGTCCTGCTCCGAGTACATGAGTTCCTTTCATCTCGCGGGCTAGATCGTCCAGTGTCATTCCTGGACGCAGTTTGAGATGCTTGACGGTGGCGGGTCCTCTCGCGGAGAATGGGGGTCAGCCCTTTCTACGAACGATCATCTTACGCCCGAGAACGTCCCAGTACTCGACCTCGACGCCTGCCGACAGAGACGCTTTCAGTTCGGCATCGTCAGGCATGGGACTCTCGAAAGTGGCGTAGTTCTCCATGTCCATCATCTGGACAGTATTCCCAGAGATGGAAATAATTTGACCAGTCCTCTTATCGATCATCGGAACTTCCGTTCTGCCATCCACCGGACTCAGAAGCGTCTTTTTTTGACCAGTGAAGGCGCTGATTGCAGTGATCCGAGCCTTGGCAGATCCGTGCTTGCCTGGCTTCGACTTTTCGAATTCGACAATGCGGCAGGGCTCGCCGTCAATGATTACATATTGGCCGATCTTTAGCTCGCCGACATAGACAGGCTTGCTCATGAAATTCTGGCTCGAAAACTAATCGCCTAAGAGTCCATCTAAAAGACTTCCCGCGAAAAAGAGGCTAGGGGAATTCTTTTCAAGCGATCAGATCACCTAGGACTGAGACAAACGGAACTGTCATGACCAAGCTAGTTGGAATCCTGGCCAAGACGCAGTCGAAGGAAGCGCTGGCTACGGCTCGGAGGACTTTCCGAGTCATAACGGATTCAGGACTGACACCGGTCCCCGAAGCAGAACTTTCCCGGACTGCGAAGCTGCCGGGTGGCAGACCCCTCAACCGAATGAAAGTCGATCTCTTGATCACTCTGGGCGGCGACGGCACGGTGTTGAAGGCCATTCAAGAGATGACGAATCCTCAAACTCCAATACTAGCGGTGAACCTAGGCAGAAGAGGGTATCTTACAGAAATCGAACCGGAAGATCTCGAAAAGTCATTCGCAAGGTGGCTTAAGCAAGATTTTCAGATGGAGGCGCAATGGTGCGTTTCTGTCTCTCAGAATGATCGCCCCATCGGAAACTGCTTGAATGAGGCTCTCCTCTTGCCAACCGTTCCCGATAAGATGCTGAACTTTGACGTTTCGCAAAGCGGAAGACGGATCATCAAGGCGAGGGCGGACGGTTTCATGGTCGCCACTCCGACTGGCTCAACAGCTCACTCGTTCTCGGCAGGGGGACCCGTTCTAGAAACATCCCTCGACGTCTTCGCCCTCACCCTCATTGCCCCTCTCCAACCCGTCAAGTCGATAGTTGTCCCAGCAGACAAGAAACTTAGAGTCAGCCTAGAGGAACCGGGACCCACCGCGACCCTTGTTATGGATGGAAATCCCGTGAAAGAAATACGCCGCGGACAACCACTAGAGATGAGAAAGTCAACTGTTAGCGCGCGGTTTGTCCGTTTCGGAGATACTTTTCTCCAGCGTGGTCTCAGAAGGCTTGCCTCAGAGAGGGAGAATGTTTGACAGTGCTTGTTCTCGACACATCTGCTTTCATAATGGGTTTCAACCCTTCGAAGACAGGAGAAGCCTACTCAGTTAGGGCTGTGGAAGAAGAACTGTCTGCGGGGACCATGCCTCAACTTCGATTTCGAATGTTCAGCGAGAAAGGCGAACTGAAAGTTCAGACACCCTCGCTGAGAGCTGAAGGAATGGTAGAGGAGGCAAGCAGGAAAGCGGGAGAGTCAGGATATTTGTCCAAAGCCGACAGAGAAGTATTGGCACTAGCTGTGGATCTGAAACTTGACGGTCACGAGCCTGTCATTGTCAGCGACGACTATGCTATTCAGAATCTTGCCGAGCATCTTCAGATAGGCCACAGTTCTCTCGCAAACTATGGAATAGTTCATCGGTTTGACTGGATCATGTACTGCCCCGCTTGCTACAGACGTTACCGGCCGCCTGAGAAGAAGTGCAGGGTCTGTGGGACTGAGTTGAGAAGAAAGGCCCTTTCTAAGAAGAAAGCGGCTCGACGCTAGTCAAACTGCTAACTTTCTCAGTTGGTCGAGCACAAGTTCCCGAATCTTGTCTGGCGAGGGTAGAGGACTAGTTGAGCGGCCACCTTCGAGTAACCTGACCAGCAAGGGTCTCGTCTTGTTCCCGCAATTTGAGCAGGACGGTGAGGGAGCTCCTTCGAGGAGAACATAGTCCAGAAGACATTTGTCGCATCTCCAGACTTCCTTCTTTCCACCTAGCTTTCCTCTCTTCGCTACAGATTTTCCTTCTTTTTCGACGATGTCCATGGCAAAGTCTACGCTGGGGGCATTGCTAACTGATGTGCCCACTCCGAAGCCGTCTGCTCCAGTAGCAGAGAGTGCGCCAACAGACTCGTCGTCCAGTCCTCCTGAAACAAAGATCTTGACCTCCTTGAACCCTCCAGTGTCAAGCTCCCAACGGACTTCCTTGATTATCTCAGAGAAGTTGCCTCTCCGTGAACTGGGAGTGTCTAACCGTACGCCGTACAATGCCTTCCCCAGGGCTTCGGCGGCCATTATTGCTTCCGTCTTCTCGTCACAATAGGTATCCACCAAAGCGATTCTCGGTACGTCTTTCGGCATGTACCTGTCGAAGCTCTTCCATGCGCGGACTTGATCACCGATTGCGATGATGAGGGAATGAGGCATCGTGCCGGTTGGACTCTTGCCAAGTAGCTTTGCTCCGATCACGCTGGAGACAGCATCGAATCCTCCGATGAAACACGCTCGATCAATCATCGGGGCGAGAGCGGGATGAGCGCGGCGGATTCCAAAAGAGAAAATCGTTTTCGTGCCTGCGGCTCTTCGGACTCTACTTGCCATAGTTGCAATGCCTGATGCCTGGCACAGGAGGCCGAGAAGAGGAGTCTCGTAGAGACAGAAATCCAGGTATCTGCCATCTATTATCATGACAGGTTCGCGCACACCCGAAGAGTCAACGGGACGGAACAGTGTCCCTTCTGGACAGGACCTGACGCGGATGTTGAGTCCCTCTAGCAAGTGTGCGGCCTCTTCGACGCCTGCAAGTATTCCCCATTCCCAGTTCTTGGGAAGAGAGCCCGTAGTGATCTCGGCTGTTACATGAATATTTGAGAGCCCTTCTTTCTCAAGAATCTCTTTAGTTCGCTCGAAGTACACGTCACTTGTTTCTGCGTTCTTGATCTCTTCTTCAGTCGCAGTGTGGAACTTTCGCGGGTTCACTCTGATCCTTCTATGAAAGCTTCCTGCTTCCTAGATATGTTCTATTGCTTACGCCTCGACACTTGACAAGGGATACTTTCGACAAGTTATAACTAGGATAGGCTGCCTAGTTAGCTTGAAGGAAGATATTCTACGAGATCTCTAGAAGAGCTTGCAAAGAAGGCTCTTGAACTCAAGGAACGAGGCATGTCGACTTATGAGATTGCCGACGAGCTGAAGGTCCAGGCTGACACGGTTGTCTGGCTCTTGCTTCACGGAAAGGATGGAGTCAAACCTCGTGATACTTACGATGTCTATGTCAACTGGAATCCAATAGGCTCTAGTGTCCGGCGATTAACGCTCGTGGGTAGGGCGATGGCGGACATGGTACGGGAAGCAGTTGAACAGGGGCTGATGGAGGAACCGGAGGTGGTTGCTGGAATTGAAGCGGGTGGCATGGCGCTTGGTCTCATTGTTGCAAGATCACTTGGGAAACCTGTAGCATCCGTAAGGCCCCAAAGGCTGGGAGAGAAGAAGGTCGCGGGGGCGGTAAACCCGAGCTTCTCTGCGGTCGAGGGCAAAAAGGTCCTGATCGTGGACACCATTCTCAGAATGGGCGAGACAATTAGAGCTGCTATTGAGACTTTGCAGAGCGTCAAGTCCAAACCGGTAGGTGTCACGGTCCTGGCCAACAAAAGCGGAAAAGACAGCATTGAAGGAGTTCCGGTAAGGTCGTTAATGGAGCTACTACCGGTAGCTAAGCAGCCCCGCTCTTAGTTTGTCTTACTATTGATGATAACTGTGGATATCTAATTCGATTGTACACGACGGGATTATATCCTAGGGTAGCACGCTAAGGGGCGTGGATGAATAACGGCAACCAAGTTCATGCAGTCTCTCGACCCGGAAATATACGCCCAGCTGAGAAAGATGGCGAAAGACCGAGGCATTACTATGCAGGAACTGATTAGAGCCGTGATCGTCCCAGACTGGATGCGCAAAGCAGGCGCTTCTCATCCGAACTCGGGAAAGGCTATCAGGAAAGGCGTCCGCAGGCTCAGAAGAACAAGAGCCACCGTAACAGCATAAGGTTACCAGCGATACCCAACTAGCAGACTTCCGCAACTCTCTCCCTCTCGGAGGGTCTACCTCGCAGTTCTCCTTTAGTCGACTTGACTGACCGCCAAGTTTTCGTTCTGCGCGTCGCACATATCCGGGAAGCGCAATCTTATCTTCTTCCCGAATGGAAGTTAATGTAAGAGACTGTTCAGATTGCAAGTGACTTCTCCGCCCAAGAAAGTAACCTTTGTCACCCTCCTGGCCGATGAGACGATTCATCCTCGATACGAGGACGCGCTGAAGCACGTAGAGCGTGAATTTGGCAAACATCATCCAATGTTCATCAACGGACGCCAGGTCCTCGCGGGTGGCGAGTTCGAGGTTCACAGCCCCGTAGATTCGAGCATTGTTTTGGGGTATTTCCAGAAGGGTACCGCGGAGTTTGCCCGGAAGGCTCTGGAGGTGGCTAACGAGCATTTTGCCGCTTGGAGTAGTCGACCGTGGAAGGAACGGGTTCAACTTATTCGCAAAGCGGCGGACGTCCTAGAGAAACGCCAGTTCCATCTTGCTGCGATGATGACGTACGAGGTTGCGAAGAACCGGTACGAGGCGATCGCGGAGGCGAATGAAGCGGTAGATTTCCTGAACTACTACGCGCGCCTGATGGAGGAGAATGAGGGATATGTCAAGCCGATGGAGCGCATCGTTCCAGAAGAGGATAGCAAGAGCGTCCTGCGACCATATGGGGCATGGGCGGTTATTTCGCCGTTCAACTTTCCATTGTCGCTAGCGGCGACGATGATCGCAGGGACCCTGATCACCGGGAATACTGTGGTCTTCAAACCGACTAGTGAAGCTCCGTTCACCGCTCTGAAACTGTACGAGGCTCTTGTCGAGGGTGGGATTCCTGCGGGCGTCATCAACTACGTTACGGGTCCCGGTAACGCGTTTGGGGCTGAGTTCGCGAGTAACCCGATGGTGGCTGGAATAGCGTTTACCGGTTCGAGGGATGTCGGCATGCAGCTCTACCGAGATTTTGTCATGAAGCAATCCTATCCGAAGCCGTTCATTGCTGAAATGGGCAGTAAGAATCCGGCGATTGTGACTTCGAAGGCGGATCTCGACAAGGCGGCAGAGGGAGTGGTCAGGTCGGCCTTTGGCTATGACGGTCAGAAGTGCAGCGCGACGTCCCGGGTCTATGTTGAACGTGGTGTCCGGGAGGATTTCCTGAAGATCCTCAAGTCGAAAGTTGAGAAGTTCGCGGTGGTGGGTGATCCCCGGCAGAAGGCGACGTTTGTGGGTCCGGTGATTGATGAGACTGCGTTCAGGAAGTATCAGCGAGCGGTTGAGCAGGCCAGGAAGGAGGGTAAGATCCTGGTTGGTGGGGAGGTTCCGAAGATGTCGCTTCCAAAGGGCTATTATGTTACTCCCACTGTCGTGTATGGTCTGCCTCCGGACCACCGTCTGCTGAAGGAGGAGCTGTTTGTGCCGCTGGTGGCTGTCGACGAAGTCTCGTCTCTTGACGAGGCGTTGGAAAAGGCGAACAAGACAGAGTTTGGACTAACAGCAGGAGTGTTTACGAAGGATCCGCGCGAGCAGGCCCAGTTCTTCGAACAGATACGGTTTGGAGTAGTCTACGCCAACCGGAAAGGCGGAGCAACAACCGGCGCATGGCCCGGCGCGCAACCGTTCGGCGGCTGGAAAGGCAGCGGCGCCACAGGCAAGGGCGCAGGCGGACCCTACTACCTACTACAGTTCATGCACGAACAAGCACAAACCACAGTCAAAGACGCATAGGCCGATCCTCTTTCTTCCGGACGCTTGTTAGCCTAGAGCTGGAAATAGGAAGAACAGTTCTGCGTCGCGAGACTCACCAGCATACCCATTTTTTTCTGATCCTCCTTTGAGGGCCGGATTTTAACTAAGACCTATCAATAATCCCGTTCGTGCTATTCTAGCTTCGACCATATTCTTGTCATCAGCATGGACCCTCAGGCGTTTCGCAGGCGATTCCTAGGCGATTTCAGGGGGACCTGAGTTCCTTCGTCCCGCACTCTCCAAGACATAGCCGAAAATTGTTCACGCCTCACGACATTTGTCGCGTCCAGCCAGCGAAGTCAAAGGATCCACAGAGTTCTACAAGTCCTACCGTACTCTGAAACCTGGTTCGCCTGAGAAGAAGATGGCTGATTCAGGACTAGACAGGCTGAAACAGAACATGACTACTGGAGAAAAGATTCAACGCCCGCAATGGCCACCATACTACGTCAAGAGATACGGGATCAACAATCTCTGGAAATACAACATGTCAAAAGCCGCCAGACTAATCTACACGATTCTGTCAGAGAAGGGCCGATGGATCGTCGCCATCCTAGAGATGTTTCTGACACACAAAGAATACGAAAAAAGATTCGGATACTGCTAGACGCCTAGCCTAGCCTGACACTGCCGCTGAGCAGCCTTCGAAGCTTTGGATTGCTAGGGAAAGTCCAGACAATCCCCCCCTTGTCCAACAGAATCTTGTTAGAACCCTCCAGATAGTCCAGAATACGGTTGAACGTCTGATACTGAAGCTTCCTCGGAAGACTCAGCCACAACTCCTTCTTCGTAGAATACGACTTCGCCCTCTGAATCTCCCGCTCAACCATCAAGATAGTGTCCAAACGAGGCTCGTGAAGAATCGTCGCCGTCGCCATACACAAGGAGAGAGTCGAGCGATTATATAAGTTTGTATAATCCCCTAATCAGCCGGGCAGATCATAGATCCCTTTGGTGCCCTCGGGTTTGATGGTCCTCCGCCCGGATTTACGGGGTCCTAGGGAAAAAAATGATAAATGTTCAATAGGAAAATCACCCCCTCCTTCCTGCCATCCCATGGCGACCGAAGGGTTCCTAGATTACCGAAACGGGGTCTTTCGCTACTATGGCGAGTCAAGATACCGTGAAGCGCTAGCACTGGCACGAAAGGCTGCCGCCAAGTTTCCGGACTACGACGCAAAGACATCCTTCTGGATTGCCTGTCTTCAGAGCCGTCTAGGCAACTACGACGCGGCCTTGCGGCTCTTCAACAAAATCAAAGATGCTTTCGGGGTTAGCATAGGAACGAGTGCTTTGCACGCTCTAATCCTACCTGGGGAAGACGAAGAAAAGATTCGATCCCTCCATGAGCAGAGTCTCCCGATCCTTCAAGCGTCGAAGGACAAAGGATGGCTCGGAATGATCTTAGCTTCTCAAGGAGACCTCTGGTTACACCAACCGAACGGAGAGGAACAAGCGAAGACCCTATACATGCAATCGTTGCGTCTCTGGGACGATATGCGAAAAGTAGACCAGGGAATTGGCATCGTAAAGACATTGGCTGGGATAGCGGAAATGGCCGCGGCACAAGGACAAGCAGAGCGGGCAGGAAGACTCTTTGGAGTAGATCGCATGCTCCCACCAGTCAGCAAATACCGTGCCGAAGTGGACAGACGGGTTGCGAGAGCTCGCGCGCAACTTGATTCACAGTCGTTTACAGCTGGATGGAATGCGGGACGAACGATGACCGAGGGACAGGCGGTTAACGATGCATTGAAGGAGCCACTTGTCGCTGCTAAACTAGCTTGAATTCGTTTTTGAGACATTGAGCTTACGCGCCTCTATATTCTAAAGTCTTAAGCCAACTTCGTGATTTTTGACAAAACGCGGAAGATTCGGGAAGTCATCGACCCCGGTCGAGACTCCGCATCCACTTTCAACGGGGGTGACAATCAGATTTGAAAAAGATGATTACGCTTCTCGTTATTGCTCTACTTGTAATACCTGTTTCCCTCGCTTTCGGAAGTTCCAATGATAGGTCGAATACTGTCAAGCCTTCGGTCGTCCTGGTCCATGGTGCTTGGGCTGACAGCTCAAGCTGGAGTGCTGTCATTGCGCGATTACAAGATCAAGGCTACACGGCCTACTCGTTCCCTAATCCTCTACGCGGGCCTGCCTCAGATTCAGCCTACCTTGCCAGCTTCCTCGCGACCATCACCGGCCCGATCATCCTCGTCGGCCACTCGTACGGAGGAGCAGTCATAACCATGGCGGCCGCGGGGAATTCCAATGTGAAGGCGCTTGTCTACGTCGACGCGTTTGCGACTGACCAAGGAGAAACGGGAGTCTCTCTCTTGAGTATGCCGCCTCCGCTGGGACAAGCCGCCTCGTGCGTCTCGGGAGACCCGACCACGGTCTTCAACCTTGTACCTCTACCGAATCATGACGTCGATTTGTATGTGAAGCAGAGTCTCTTCCCGTCTTGTTTCGCAAACGATCTGCCACAGAACAAGGCTGCCGTTCTAGCGTCAGCGCAACGACCATTGACTTTCAGCAGTCTCACGGAGCAGGCAGGTGCGCCGGCCTGGAAGACTATTCCGTCTTGGTATCTTGTCGGAACCCTCGATCATGTGATCCCACCCTATCTTCAACTCTTCAT